>Ga0326727_10005585_pt1 | contig 35708 bp, 26 predicted proteins | sample MB2enrmetagenome_FD_207643 | JGI IMG/M metagenome (GOLD analysis project Ga0326727, IMG submission 207643) | Lab enriched peat soil microbial communities from McLean, Ithaca, NY, United States - MB29MY | ecosystem: Environmental > Terrestrial > Soil > Wetlands > Peat | place: USA: New York...
TTGAGGTCGGTGACCAGGGAGCTCGAGGCATCGAAGGTGGCGGCGGCGATCTGGTCGCGGCGCGCGCGTTGCCGCGCCTCGACCGCCTGGAGAGCGCGGCGCATCAGACCCGTTTCCATGCGCTCGATCCGGTTGCGCCGCCAGTAGAGCTTGCCCAGGTCGGCCACTTGCTGGTTCAAGAGGGCGTCGCCGGGGCCGTAGGCGGTGGCGAGTTCCCGCTGCAAGGCGGCATATCGTTCGGGATCTTCGCCCAGGGCGCGCATGACGGCGGCTTCGTTTTCGGGCGCCGCATCACAGCCGTGCTTCACTGCGTTCATTTTCATGCGCTCTTTGCCGGCCTCGCTGCGGGGCCCGGTGGAGCGCTGCGAATTGCGCCGAGCGGCGTCGAGCCGCTGGGGAGTAAGACAAGTAGATTTGAGTAGAGACATAGTGACTCCATGAATTGGAAGATTGGAAGCAGGGGCGGCAGGCGAGCCGTCCCCACCGAAGGTGAGAGAGCCTTTCACAGCCCTAATAGCTTACCATGACAACACAATTGTTGTCAAGTATTGATGAAGTAACGTTACACCGTCGGCAACACCGGGTAGGGCAAGCCCTACCCCTACAAGCTGCCTGCCCGCATCAAGACCCGGTAAGGCGGAGTCTCGAGGGGTGGGCAAGTCAGCCCCAAAGGGGCGACCTAACGAAGCCCAGGCTGAAGGCCTGGGTCAACAGGGCCCAAATCGACCCCTCAGCCCTGAAAGGGCGGAACAATCCTCTTCAATCCCAAACGTACCGCTCGTCGTAGGCAATGCCGTGCGCGTCCAGGAGCTTCCGGAATTCCTCTTGAAAGCTGGCCACGCGGTGGTGGCTTTCTTGTTGCGCGATGTACTCCACGACTTCTTCCACATCCGCCGCGCTCACCGAAAACGCGCCGTAGCCGCTTTGCCAATGGAAGTTCGCCAAGCCGCGCCCGTGCGTCTTGACGGAACTGGTCTTCACTTCCTCCACGATTTTTGCCGGCGCGAGGTTCTTCGACAATCGAAAGAGCGCATGAACGTGGTCGCTCGTGCCTCCGACTTTCAGAGTCCTGGTTATTGAGAACCGCCGCAAGGTAGGCGTGGAGGTCTTCTCGCACGGGCGACAATAACATCGGCTCGCGATGTTTGGTGCTGAAGATCAGGTGAACGTAGAGTTGCGAAAGCGATTGCGGCATGGGGGAATACCTATCTCGCCCCTTCAGGGCTGGCGGTAAAATTGGCGGATAATCTAAACCCAGGCCGTTGGCCTGGGCTTCGTTAGATCGCCCCTTTGGGGCTCAATCAGCTGTCCTTTCGGGCTCAATCAACGGCCCCTTGAGGGCTCAGAATATTGGCAGGTTTCTCGGCAATCAGCAAGCACCTGGACGAGGCTGGCGCAGGGCGGAGGCCTGCGTTGGGTGGGGCCGGAATGAACAGAGACCGCAGAGCTGCGCCAGCCCGACTGAGGCGGTTCCTGCGAATCTGCTCGCCGCATCGCTCACGGCGATTTGTGGTATGCTCTCCGGCAATGGACTGGAAAAACCGACTCTACTTTGGCGATAACCTCGATATTCTGCGCCACGAGGTGCGGGACTCGAGCGTTGACCTCATCTACCTTGACCCGCCCTTCAACTCGAACGCCTCTTACAATGTCCTCTTCAAGGAGAAGAGCGGCGAAGAATCCGCCGCGCAGATTACGGCCTTCGAGGACACCTGGCAGTGGAGCACGGAAGTCGAGGCGGTGTACAAGGAAATCGTAACCAGCGGTCCGCGCAAACTTGCCGACCTCATGCAAGCCCTGCTGGCGTTCCTGGGCCGGAACGACATGATGGCCTATCTCGTGATGATGGCCATTCGGCTGGTAGAGTTACACCGCGTGCTTAAGACCACTGGGAGCATTTATCTGCACTGCGACCCGACGGCGAGCCATTACCTGAAGCTCGTGATGGATGCAGTTTTTGAACCGCAAAACTACATAAACGAGGTCACGTGGAAGCGCACGACAGCTCACAGCGATGCCAAACAAGGGCGAAGGGCCTTTGGAAATGTGATTGACGTACTTCTGTTTTACGCGAAAGGCCAGGAATATACTTTTCACTTTCAACATGCCGACTACAGCCCTGAATACCTTAAGAAGTACAGTTACGTCGATGCTGACGGGAGGAGGTACAGGCTTGACAATCTGACCGGCCCTGGAGGAGCAGCTAAGGGCAACCCTAGTTACCAAGTAATGGGAATCACCCGCTTTTGGCGTTACAGCAAGGAGAAGATGCAGCAACTGATCGACCAAGGCCGAATTGTGCAGACTAAGCCCGGCTCCGTCCCTCAGTATAAGCGGTATTTGGATGAAATGCCGGGCGTGCCGCTGCAGAACCTTTGGGACGACATCTTTCCGATCAACTCTCAAGCGCAGGAACGCCTAGGCTATCCAACCCAGAAGCCCGAAGCACTCCTCGAACGGATTATCAAAGCCAGCAGCAGCGAAGGCGACATCGTTCTTGATCCCTTCTGCGGGTGCGGCACTGCTATTGCCGTCGCGGAAAAGCTCAAGCGGCGATGGATCGGGATCGACGTCACCTACCTCGCCATCAATCTTGTGCAACGGCGTTTGCGCGACACCTTCCAGAACGATCTCTGTCCTTACGAAATCATCGGCGCACCGAAGGACTTGCAGAGCGCCGAGGCGCTCAAGGAAATCAGCCCGCACCAGTTCGAGTGGTGGGCGGTGGACCTGGTGAATGCGCGACCAGCCAAGGACCACAAGAAGGGCGCGGACACCGGTATCGACGGCTACATCAACTTCTTCGACGACAAGAGCGGGCAGGCCAAGCAGGTAATCGTGCAGGTGAAGAGCGGCTACATCGGCGTGAACCATGTGCGCGACCTAAAAGGGGTACTTGACCGCGAGAAAGCCGCCATCGGCGCGCTTATCACCTTGCGCGAGCCGACGAAGCCCATGCTCACGGAAGCCGCTGCCACGGGCTTCTACGAGTCAAAAGACTTTCCGGGCCGCTATCCCCGCCTGCAAATCCTCACCGTCGCCGAATTGCTGGCTGGAAGGAAACTCGAGTACCCGGCCCACCGCGTCGAAACCTTCGCTAAAGCCGCGCACAAGACGAAGACAGAGCAGGAAGAGATGTTTTAGCTGGGGCAAATGCCCCTACCCTAACGGGGCCTAGTGAGGAAACCATGAACACCCGAGATGGGGCAGGTCCGGTCTCTCTGGTGCTCCCGGAGGCAGCCGTATCAATCCTGGACGACATTCGAGATCTGGTCAGGACAGGCCGCGCCAGAGAGGCGTTGGCCAGGGTTCCAGAGATTGATGCCTTTGAATGCGACAATCCGGGGCTGGTGAGAATCGTAAAAGGAATCCTGCTGGCCGACATCGCGGAAGACCTGGGTGACGCAGCGTCCGCGAGGCAGGCTACCTTGCTCCTGAGGACCGTTAAGCCGGAAAGATTGCCGGAGACGGAGAGACCTAAGCATTTGTACAATCTTGGAAGGAGCCACGGTGTATGTTACGAACTCAAGAAGATCCCCGCAGGCGTCAACAGGGCTCTCGATGGCGACTTTGGCGAGGCCAAGCGCTGGTACAGAGCGGCTACGGGGCACGCCTCGGCTTCGCCGGAGTCTAAGGCTCCTCTCTACACCAATTACGGGATTCTGCTTAGGACCGTCGGCAGGCACGTCGAGGAGATTGAGGCTTACGATGAGGCACTTAAGGCGGTGCCGGACTTTGCGATGGCGCTTTGGCACAAAGCGAAAGGCTTAGGCTGGTACTCGAGGCTCGTGGAACGCCCCACCAAGCGGTCGGCTCTGGTAGAGGCCTGGGACCTAATCAAGAGGAGCCTGGATGCTGGCCTTGAACCCGGACACCAAGCTAAGGCCCGGAAGGAGTTGGCGGAGCTAGAGCGCATTTTGAAGGAGCCCATGGCACCCGCTCATAAGCATACGGAGCACGTGGCACATTCAGATATCGAAGCGAGTTACATTAAATTCTGCGTGGAGAACCGCCTCTATTTACATCCATGCCCGGTCCATGCTCACGAAGCGTATCAAGATCCCTTGTCGGTGCGCTTCCCCACGTCCGTCAAGGGCGAGTTCTTAGAGTTGCGGTCGGACTCCTTGGCGCTCATTAAGCAGGAGTACATCGCTGCGCGCTTTCTGCTCTTCTGCTACGGGTTTAAGCAACCAGACTTGTCGTTCGTAGATCGTGGAACCTACCTCCCGTCAGTCCAACAGGGCGACGGGCAAATATACCTCCAGCTGTTGATCCTCTCGTTTCGGGCCGCGTACGCTATCCTGGACAAGATCGCATTCTTCCTGAACAGATTTTGCAAGTTGGGCGAAGGGGAGGACAGGGTTTACTTCCGGGAGGAGCTTTTCGTTGCGCACGGGGTTCTCAAGCCAGAACTGGCCAGGTATGATGGCCCGCAGTTAGCCGCTCTATTTGACTTAGCCCGCGAATTTTCCAAGGGCCAGCCGCTTTACCCTCTGAGGGATCTTCGGCGCAAGCTTGAGCACAGATGCGTGACAGTACGAAGGGCCCAGAATTCAGTGAAAGAGAACGGCTCCAGCGCCAGTGAGGACGGTCGGACCTACGACATACCGACTGGCGGATTGACCGACAATGGCCTGTATGAGAGCACCGTCCGTTTGCTGAGAGCAGTCCGGGCGGCGGTATTCTACCTGTTCTACTTCGTTCGCAAGTCGGACGAGCCGAAGTTGGCTGAGGGCACCGCACCCGCTCGTCAGCGAGCGTAGCGCAGACCTGTTATGCAGGTCCGCGGCTTCCATCTTCAAATCCTCGGGCTCTCATTCGGCTGGCCAACGCGCACCATGCGGAAGTAAAGCGTGCGGAGCCAAGCCGCGTAGCGGCGGTCCCGCTGAAGCGGGATGGCACATGGCGCCAGCCATGGGAAGAGGGGGGCAATACAGGAGACGAACCCCGGCAGGAGTGACATAAATAATCGGCGGCTTTAAGCGACTCTGTCGCCCGCTGACGCGGGCTGGAGTGTTAACAAGTGCCGCTTCCCCACGGCTGCCGCCGTGACTGGGGCAGATCCTCCGCTCTGCGTTTGCCGGGCAACGACCCACCCACCGTTGTCGCGCTTCTCGCTGCCACCCGGATGACCCTGGCGCTCTATCGAATCTCAACCACGCGTTCTCCGCTCAGGAGAGCCTGCTGGATGCGCGGCCACAGCCGGTCAAAGGCCTCGATCAGGGCGCTGGTGCGGCAATTGCCCAGGCGCACCCAGAGCAAACCCGCGCCGCTTTCGGCACGGGTGGCGAGGTAGAGGAAGTCCTCATCTTTGGACACTACGACGGAGCCTCGCTGGCCGGCGTACTCCCATATTTCCGCGTCGGAGGCTGCGTCCAGGTGAAGGGCTTCCACATGCTCGCAGTCGTGGCCGGTGGAGGTAAGATGCCGTGCCAAGGCGACGGGCAACTGGTTGTCAACAAGAAGCTTCACAACGCCTGAAGGACTGCGTGGTCAGTCTGGTGTGCGGCGTATTCGATCGCGGCGATGATGTCTTCCCTCTCAAGCGACGGGTAGTCCGAGAGGATTTCCTGGAAGGAAGCGCCCGCCGCCAAGAGCTCAAGGATGTCGGACACACGAATGCGCAGCCCGCGAATGCAGGGCCGCCCGCCGCATTTCCCTTCCTCCACCGTAATCCGCTTCAACCATTCGTTGTTCATACCCCCAAGATTACTTGCTTGGCGCTGAAATGGCAAGGGCCACCAAGCGCGCTCGCCTCGGGCGCCTGCCGTGCACTTTGGAGGGTGCCGCACGCGTGGTCTTGGACGTACGAATCCAACCTTTGGCAGGGGCAGCGCAACACCCTGCGATCGGCGATTTGAGGCGGGCTGGCGCCTGCCTTTTGGAGTCCGCGATGTCCCGAAGGGACAGGTCTGTGCTGCCCGCGCAGTCCAGCCGATCCATGCGGAGCGCGGACACGTCATGGTGATACCGCCAGCTTGAGCACGTTCAATCGCCAGGAGAACTCACTAGTACCTGCCGACGAAAGTCCGCGTTATATTGCGGAGCGCCGGGAAGGGCGGGGCTTTAGCCCCGCCATGGAAAACGGCTTATCACTGGGGGCTTTAGCCCCTGAGGCGATATTGCTTCAGGGCCTAAAGGCACAACTCGTGGGGTTCGGGGAGGCGGCGGGGCTGAAGCCCCGCCCTTCCAAGGGGCCACGTTATCACGGCGTATTCCGTCATTACGTACCAGCCCGCGCCGGACCGGGTTCAGTTTCTCTCAGCGCTTCGTTTCGGTGTAGACGTTGAAGGGGTGAAAACGCCGATTCCAGAGCAGCCGCTCACGTCCGTCAGCCGACGGACAACTAGTAACCATGAAAATGACTCCCCTCCTTGGCTAAGGAGGGGGTGGGGGGTGGTTGGTTCAGGAGCGACCTCGGGCACCCACCACCCCTGCCCCTCCTCCCGCTGAGGAGGGGAGTAATTTTCAAAGCCGGAAGTGGGACTGGTGATGGACGCTGGGCGGCAATCGGACATTGCGGACTCCAAAAGCCAGGAGTCCGGCCCGCGCGTCCCTGCGGGACGTCGCAGACACCAAACCCAGGTGTCTGCGCCAAGCGGCGCGGTCCCGTTGTAGGGGCGAGGCGGCGCCTCGCCCCTACCGCGGAGGGCGCCCACAAGGGGCGCCCCCGCGACCGCCTCGGAGGGGGTGAGGCGGATTAATATGCCCAGAACCCGTAAGGGGCGTTCGAGACACCGGTCACGGTTTGACCAGCGATTCCCACAAAGACGTTGCGGCCGTAAAAGAACGGCACTCCGAAGGCGAAGTAGTCGCTGGACCCGCCGTTTCCGCTGTCACCCCCGAGGTCGTTAAACGCGGCGTAACCCGTACTGACCAGACTATCCGCATTCTCGATGCTGAAGGTGAGTGACCCCGTGGTGCCGTTGGTGCCGGTGTTGGTCACCGTAAAACTGAGGGGCGTGGCTGGGCAGTAAAGACCCGCGTAGTCCAGGCACTCGATGCCGCCGAGCGAACCGGAATCGAGGAAGGACAAGATAGTCGTTCCGCTGTCAATGTAGCTTAAGGGGTACTGGGTGCCATTGTAAGTGGTGGTGAAGTACTGATCTGGGGTTACGGCATAAACCTGCGCGGTGCCAAGGGCGTTGTTGGTTTGGGTGCCGATACCAAAGATCAGCGAGCCCGCAGCGGTGGGTGCCCCTCCCGCAGCTATCGAGGGCAAAGAGACCAGCACGCCGTTATTGTCCTTGGAAAATAGCGCCACGGGATTCCAGACCTGACCCTTGGTGCTGGTGGTGGGCACGGAAGTAATCTGACAATTGCCATTGGGGCAGGAATAGTATTGGGGGTACCCGTTGGATGCGTCGGCGCAGGTTGAGCCGCAATCCTGGGGAAGGCCACCCACACCCAGAATGCCGTTGGCGCCGAGCGCCGGCACGCTGTTCATATCCCCCTGGTTATTGGCAGGGAGGCAACTCGAAGGGACAGCAGGTGAGGGGGTTCCTTCGGTGATAATGTGAACCGATGCCGAGGAAGCGGACTCTCCCGCCAGGTGAATGTCCGCTTGCACGACGGGCCCCCAGATATACGTCATGCTGACAAACACGATGCACTCCTGAACGTCATTACCGCCCGAGTCCGTGACCGGGGGCAGTGTGAGCCCGCCCGCTGCCCCTGAGAGCAGGCGCAGGCCATAAGAACCTGTGTCCACAAGGACGTCGGGAACGGTCGTGCAATTCGTGGTGCTGCCAGGCTCGCAGACCTCCACGGACGTAAAGAGGCTGTTCTGGTAATCGCCGTTGGGCCCCAGGTTGACGGCGAGGTCGACGCTGTTGCTTGTCGGAGTCGGGGTGGGAGTGGGGGTAGGGGTGCTGCTACCCCCGCCGCTACAACTTACCACGAAGATCAGGCCGCCCATTACAGCCAAAAGACGGGCCAGGGGGACTACCGAGTGTCGCTTGAGCGTCATCGCACCACCTCCGCCGAAACGTTCTTGGGCAGCAGGCTGGGAACGTAGGCGCTCCCATGGAAGGCCCGCATGTGGCCGCCGCTCACAAAGACCAGATCGCTGGCCCGCACGATAAAGGAGCCGCCGCGCCGGCGCGTCTGCGCCTGCGCAGCCTGCTGGACCGGCGTGATGTAAGATCCCAACAGTTTTTCCAGGTTGGGTATAACCGGCGCCCGCCAGGAGACTCCGAACACTTTGCCCTCGGGTGAAACATACTCGGTGACCACGGCGCCGGTTGGAGAAGTGATTTGGTGAAGCTTGTAGCCTTGCGCGGAGGTCACGCGATCCTCACCGCGCATAAACTGCGTATCGAGACTCACAGACGACTCATACTCTCCCAGGACCGCCCATGCCGGCGCCGCTCCCAGGGTCAGAATGAGCAAAACTCGTGCAATGGTTTTCATGTGCCTTTATCCTTGTTCTGAGTTGCTCCCCCTTGTCCCTAAGGATATGGACGGGAATCCCGATCAAAAGGTTGCAAGCGCTCTGGCCCCGAGTTCTCACCGCGGGTCCGGAAGGGCGGGGCTTTAGCCCCTGAAGCGACGTGGCTTCAGGGCCTAAAGGCCCACCAAGAACTTGCCGCAAGGCGGCGGGGCTAAAGCCCCGCCCTTCCAGAGCGCCCATCTTACGACGTTGATTTTTGCCGATTAGTACTACCCCGCCTGGCCAACCGGGACGAGTTCGATGCCCTGCGCCTTGCCGAGATTCCTGCTGTACCGCTTCTCCTTTGGGCTGTTCCAGTGCTCGTGAACTCCCAGGCTTTCGAGGCGGGTCGTGCCGGAAGCGTGGTCGGGGTCATAGAACGTGCCGGAGGGCGGGCGGTCCGCCAAGGCCGCTTCGTGCAGATAGTCGTCGGCGCCGGACATGTGCGGGTAATCGTTCCATTCCGCTCTGAGGAAATCGAGCGCCACGGAATCGATGGCGACCGGGTCCTGGGAAGCAAGGAGGCTGGAAGCCCAGTGGCCGTCGAAGGGAGCGCTGGAGAATTTTCGCGGTGCATGTTCGGTGGGATGCACGCCCGGGTACAAGCCGTCAATGAGGCAGAGAAGGGTCTTGCCGCCGACCTCGGCGTGCCCCATCAGGTCAACCAGGTCCCTGTACTGACCCGTGCCGTGGACTATCATCGGCAAGCTTTTATGCATGTCGTAGTAGCCCTTGTCGGGAGGCCTCCGGAGCAACGACCCGAAGTGGTTCTTGGCGCAGAGGGTGACACCCGCTCCGGTGTGGGCCTTCAGATTCGCCATGTTGATCAGATATTTCGCTTCCGCATAGTGAACCGGCACGTAATCCTGAGCCGCTCCGGGCGGACGCGAACTCCAGTGGAAAGGAATGGAAGAGGACTGAACGCGAGTTCGGGGATAGGTGGGGTTTCCTCCGTCATGGTCGAGATAGTGAACGTTGGGAAACTCGCCGTGCAGAGGGCCAAAGAACTGGTTGGGGAAATCGGAAAGCGGGTCGCCCACAGAAATGTCCTGCTCGCGCACGCCGGCCTCGTGGACGAGTTGGCGCAGTAAGGCGAGGATCATCTGGGGCGAAGCGTTCATGTAATCCAGGTCGTGAGCCAGGTCGTAAAACTTGGGATCGACCGCTCCTCCCGCGATGCAACCGACCAGGTTCACTTTAATGGTGACCTTCTCGCCGCTTCGATATCCGGATTTGCCGTAGCCATGGGTTTGGTTGAAGTGTTTGATGATGGCGTCCCAGGCTTTGGCAGCGCTACCCTTGCCGCCCACCGCCTGAATGGCCCCCGACATCATGCTATCAACAATCGTCTGATTGGTGTGATCGCTTTCCCACCAATGCCCTTGGCCCGGCCCCGCCCAACTGGTCGCGGCCGGATCGCGGGCCCAGACGACGCGCCCCGGATGAAGACCCTTGGCGACGCCCACCGGCTGGTTGGAAATGGGGTCGGCCCCCAGTACCAAGGGATCGCGGGGTAATGCGAAGGCGCTGCTGAAACCCACGCCCATCGCACCCGCGGCTCGGAACAGGCAAGGCGTGACGGCTGCGCTCCCCAAAGTTTTCAAGAATTCACGGCGATTGCTATGATGTCCCACGTGTGCATCCCTCCGGACCGAACGGCGTGACTCTGTCCAACGTCACGCTAAGGCGGCGCAGATCAACTGTCAAGCGGTTTTTCTTTCCGTGTCTCTCTCCGAAGTTGGAGAGGCGAGTATAATGCAGGTTGAGGGTCAACCATGAAATATAAAGTCGTCTTGCAAAACTCCGAAGAAGGCTACAGTGTTTCGTGCCCCGGCTTGCCCGGGTGCTGGTCGCAAGGGCAGACAGAAGAGGAAGCCCATGAGAACATCCGCGACGCAATTCGTGAGTACCTGGAAGCCGTCAAAGACACTCTGCGGGACGCGGAAGTGCGGGAGATCGAAGTGCCTGTCTAACTTATGCCCAAGCTGCCCGGCATCAATCATCTAAATGCGGTCAAAGCGCTTGAGAAGGCGGGGTTCCGAGTTATCCGCCAGGGAAAGCATATCGTCATGTCCGCCGGCCTTGGACTCGGCCGCGCGCGCCTGTATCATCCGAAGTCAGATTTCGCCGAAGGCCCGATCCAGAAACGAAGCGATGTAGTAGGCGTCCAGGAACTTGAAGGGCGTCTGTCCCATAGAGTAGTGTCCGCAAGGCAGAACGGCAACCGCAGTGTCAAGGTGGAGTCGATGGGATTCCGCGATGATCCGCCGCGAAAATTCAGGGAGGAATGTCAAATCGTATCGGGCGTAGATGAACAGCGATTTCTTGGGCCAACGCGCCAGCCTTTGCGCATAAGCGATGGGGCTGATGGCCATCCAACAGCGGCGAAGGCGCTCCAGGGTCAAATCGGGGTCAAGCCCGGCCCGCACGTGACGCGTGGCCTGCCCGGTCCAAACCACCTCCGCAAAAGTTGTGGAGCAATGATTGAACACATTGACCTTCAGCCTCGCGTCGTGCGCGCTGGCCAGATAGGCATAGCAGGAGCCCAAGCTGCTTCCCAAAATGCCGAGCTTCGAGTATCCCTGGCTCTCTAACCAGTCGAGGCAAGAGCGCGCGTCGGCCACCGCCTGGCGGCCGGCGTCGAGGGTGCGGCAGATGTTCGAGGAGACGGCGTAATCGGCTCGCTCTGTCTCCGCAGGCTTGCGAACGTCGTGATAAGGCAGACTCAGCCGCAGCGCCGAAATACCAACCATATTTAAGATTCGGCACAGCGCGTTGTGGCTCTCCTGGTCGGCATTCCACTGAGGCAGCACCACCACTGCCCCGCGCCGCCCCGCCGGAAACCATCGAGCGCGTACGCGATTGTTGTTGGGAACGGAGGTCTTGACCGGCGAAGTAAAAAACAGGCTGTCGCCATCTTGACGAAAGTCCGAAGGCGTCTGGTATGAAAAAAAGAGGTCGCTATGCGCGAGGATGGCGTCGTTCAGTTCGGCGATGAAGTTCTCAGGCTCCCGGTCAGAAGACGGCGAACTCGCCAGCGGCCAGTCTCTCGAATATTCCAATCCCCAATCGAGCGGGCGTATCACCCGGTTCTTGTCCCGCTCCGCCAAACGCGTCTCCCACCGGTAGATCCAATCTTTGTAGTGTTCGGAGATAGTCTTCATAGTATAAAGTCAGCAATTATAACTGATAGGAGTCAGTAGTCAGGAGTCAGGAGTCAGGAGTCAGGAGTCAGGAGAAAGGGACCCCACTGAGGAGAATCCACAATGAAGCGACTACTTCCGGCCGTAATGGTGGTTTTGGCGATCAGCGGGTCACGACCGGCGGCAGCCCAACACTACGCCGCCACCTGGGAGTCCATTGACCAGCGCCCGACACCGCCGTGGTTTGATGAGGCCAAGTTCGGAATATTTATTCACTGGGGCGTTTACTCTGTCCCGGCCTTTGCGGACCCGCAGTCAAAGATCGGCGAAACTTACGCGGAGTGGTATTGGAACCACATGCAGGACAAGAACGGGCCAACCTGGGCATTTCACCTGCTCCACTACGGAGAACATTTCAAGTACCAGGATTTTGTCGGGCAGTTCAAGGCCGAGCTGTTCAATCCCGACCAGTGGGCCGACCTGTTTCAAAAGTCCGGGGCGCGCTACGTGGTGCTGACCTCGAAACACCACGAGGGCTTCTGTCTATGGCCCTGCCCGGCGAGTTGGAACTGGAACAGCATCGACGTAGGCCCGCACCGCGACTTGGCGGGAGATCTGAGCAAGGCCGTTACCGCCAAGGGGCTGACCATGGGCTTCTATTACTCGCTCTACGAGTGGTACGACCCGCTGTACCTCGGCGACCTTCACCGCTATGTGAACGAGCACATGATCCCCCAGATGAAGGACCTCGTCGAACGCTACCAACCTTCGCTCCTCTGGACGGACGGCGAGTGGGATAAGACCAGCGATCAGTGGCAATCGACCGAGTTTCTGGCGTGGCTCTTCAACGAATCTCCGGTTCGCGACCGCATCGCCGTCAACGACCGCTGGGGAAAAGACACGCGCAGCAAGCACGGCGGGTTCTATACCTCCGAGTATCAGACGTTCCTCCCGGAGGGAGCGCAACTCGGCGCGGCGCACAAGTGGGAGGAATGCCAGGCCATCGGAAAGTCCTTCGGGTACAACCGCGCGGAAGAGCTCAAGGACTACAAATCCTCGAGCGAACTGATTCACCTGCTGGTGGACGTGGTCTCGCGCGGGGGCAACCTGAATCTGGACATCGGCCCCACGGCGGATGGGCGCGTTCCGGTGATTATGCAGGAACGGCTGCTCGAGATCGGCGCCTGGCTGAAAGCCTATGGCGAGGCAATCTACGGAACACACCCGTGGCGGTCGACTTCAGAGGGGAAAGTTCATTATACCTCTAAAAGCAATGCTGTATATGCCATTACTGAAATGTGGCCTGGCTCGGAACTCGTGCTGAGCGCGCCGCGAACCACCGCTGCTACGACGGTGGAACTACTGGGCGGGAGCGCGCCGCTCAAATGGCGGCAGGAAGGCGGGAAATTGCGGATCCAGGCTCCGCCCATTCCTGAATCCGCGCTGTCGTTGCCGGAAGCTTATGTCTTTAAGCTGACCGGCGTGCAATAGGGGCAACCCTAGTGGCGTGTGACGCAAGTTCGTTCATTTAGTCAGCCCGCGAAGCGGGCGGAAGCCAGTAGCCCACGGCGTTAGCCGTGGGGTCGGGGGACCTCCCCACACCCCCTTCCCCCTCTCCCGCCGCGCGGGAGAGGGGGAGAAAGGGGGAGAGGGCTCTCGGTTCCCCCAGGGCTTGCGCCCTGGGCTACGCTCTTTCGCCCCTTCGGGGCTGCAGGCCCGGGGAGGATTACATGAAATACCTACGGTTGTTCCCGTTGATGTTCGTGCTGATGGGCGCCGGCGCCGCAGTCTCGAACGGCGCTGACAACGCGGCGCCGATCGTTGAGTCCTTGGGTCATGTGGGCCTGGATATTTCAGACCTCGCGCCGGCTTTGCACTTTTATGTTGACCAGCTTGGTTTAAGAGAGGCCTTCCGGCTCAAGCGTCCGGATGGCACGCCGTGGCTGATTTATCTGCGAGTGGCCGACAGCAATACATTCATCGAGTTGTTTCCTGGAAGCAAGAAGCCCTCGGCAGCGGCCCTGTCCTCGTCCAACCACCTCGGCCTGTTTGTGAAGGACCTGCAAGCCACACTGCAGGCGCTGAAAGACAGAGGGTACCCGCTTCCGGCCGATGCTCTCGAGAAAGCAGCCAAAATTCAGGCTGATAATACGCTGCTCTATTTCATCAAAGACCCGGACGGAAACAGAATCGAGCTAAGCCAACTGCGGCCCGATTCGCTTCAGGTTACGTCGCGGAAGAAGAAGTAACTCGAATCATCGCGACAACACGGCTAGCAGCGCCTGGTAGCCATCCACGAGCAGGCCCTCGTAACCGTGAGGGCTTCCGTCCCAGGCTTTCCAATCGTAGCTCATGCCGTTGGGCGCGGTGCCCTGGAAGCCGCCCTTTTCAAATCCCTGCAACATGGGCAACAGAATCGCGTCCGCGTCCTTGTGCCGCCCCAACTGGTATAAGGCCTGGAGGGTGAAGTAGGCATAGCAGGCCGTGGCCCCGCCATTTTCGTAGATCTCAAAACCATCGGACCCGTCCGCCTTTTCAGGTCCTCCAAAGCGCTTGTCGTGGTCGACGTAATCCTCGCGACGAACGGGAATCAGGTTGCCGGGCAGGCCGTACTCAAAGTGCGTATAACAAACCTCTTTCATCTTGGCCAGCAGGCGGTCCATGATCGGATTAGCTTTATCCTGCGGAACCAAACCATAGGCGATCGCCGCGCTACTGACGAAGAGAAAGTAATAATCGTGCAGCATCCCATCGGCACTCTTCCAGCCCGCCAACACTCCTGTGGCGGGATTGTAGAACGTGTTGAAATAGAGCGAGCGGAGCTTTTCGGCGCGCGCGGCATAAAGCTGTGCGTCTTCCGGCTGGTTTGCCCGGCGCGCCATTTCGGCGATGCCGAGCAAAGCGTGGTAGGCAAGGGCATTCGAGTAGGCGTCCTTGTGACCGAAGCCGATGGTGTCCCACCAATTGGCGGGGCGCAAAGCGATCTGTTCCGGCCAAGAGCCGGAATTTCCACTCGCGGGGTATTCCAGAAGCCCGTCGCCATCCTGATCCATGGCGAGCATCTTGCCGGCCCAGTCTTTCAATCCGGCGTAGTTCCGTTGCAGCCAAGCCTCATCTTGGCTGCCGCGGACATAATCCCATGACGCAATCAGCAGGGAGGGATAGGTATCCAAGTAGTCGAAGCGGGTGGTTGGGTCATTGGGGGCATAACCCGCCATACCGTACGCTTTCATCCCGCTGAGGTAGCGGTCCAGCGTGGCCCGGATCAGGTCGAGCGCCGTCAAGCCAGGCGCCAAGGGAGGCGTGCGCGCCGCCACCGAGGAGTATTCAAACACCGTGAACGCGCAAGGGTCGCTGGCCGCGTGGTTGGCCAGCACGCGCAAGCGGGGATTGAGCTGAAAAATGTTGAGCCAGTTGCGGCGAAAGCCGTCAAAACGGGGGTCTTGCTCAAGTTCCGGGACGCTGGGATGAATCGCCACGACTTCCCAAGTGTAATCAACTCGTGGCCGAGCGGCGGAGGCCGCGGGGAAAGTCACCTTCACGTAATCGCCCCCCTGCTGGCCCTCGGGGTAGCGAAAGGCGTCATAGCCCAACGCCAGTCCCGCGCCCACGCCGGAAGTGATCCGGAACGTTCCCTGATCAGGCAGGTGCAAGAGGGCCGGCAGGCGGACGCTTCCGTCGTCATTCATCATACCCAGAAGCGTTGCATGGTTAATGTGGGGATTGAAATTGAGCACCAGGGCAGGGGGAGGGTTCTCTGCGCTATAAGAGGAGTGCAGATGCAGGCTGCGTGCCGAGCATTCGAAGGTCCAGGCGGGCGGCGCAGCCGCGGGCGCGCCCACTAGCCGGTATTCAAACGTCGAGCCGGTATGGCTTAAGGCAAAGTGATCCTTTGACGCCGGGAGGGTGCGGAGCGAACTCACGCTCAGTTTGCTCTTGCCCAAAGAATCCACGGCCAGCACGACTAAGGCAGGCTGGTGCGATGCGAATTCCACGCGCAGGAAGGCGGATTGGTATTGGCCCGGTTCTTGTCCGCCAAACGATGTGACAACGATGAAGAGGGGTAATAAAACTCTCTTGAGCATAGCTTCTTCTCCCAGTGCGGCTGATAGGCGCGCAGTCTGGCTTACTGTCCTGCCATGATTAGCAGCGCCGGCCTTCACAGGCCGCCGCAAAACCCTTCGAACTGTCATCCTGAGGAGTCCCGATTCGATCGGGACGACGAAGGATCGCGGCAGTTTCTTGAAACATCAACTGCGGAGATTCTTCGCTTCGCTCAGCATGACAGCGTTCAAGGCTCAGCATGACAGCGTTCAAGGCTCAGAATGACAGCGTTCAAGGGTTTGTCCTACCGCCAACTAAGACAGTACCCACTCCTGCGTCGCGCCGTCAATTAACCTGGATGTGAACTGAATAGTGGCGGAAATTTAAGGCTAGGGGTGGCGCGTTCGCGGCCAGTAGACGAACGCCGCGTGGGCGCCGATGAAGGATGCGCCCACGCGGCAGCAAAATCTCCCCTTATAGGGTCGGCGCTGGCGGGGGAGGCTCGGTTATCGGCTTTACTTCTTCAGGCTTCTTAACGGCCTTGACGGTTTTCTTGGCTTGCTTCTTGTTCGCTTTCTTCACCTGCTTCTTTTTCCCTGCCATGGTGCGGATGCCTCCTGTTTGGGATCTTTACTTCAAGCTGATGTTGGATTGGCGATTCCGCGTCTCCGGGATCGCCACGTGGCGGAATAAGACCGCCTCTCGGCCAGACTTTTCTTGCGACCCCCTACGTGTGGTGCAGACCTTGTGTTGAGGTGAAACTCGACTACCGGGATTGATTTTAGAGGCGTGACGGCCGGTTGTCAATGCATCTCTGCGACATTTGAGCTTGACATTCACTTTCTTGTGGAGTCACATTAGTCGCTCTCAAAAGGAGATTCTCATGCGCCGAGTTCACTGGAGTGTTGCGTTTTTGATGTTGAGTGCAGCGGGCCTGCACGCGCAGACCGTGACCACAACGGTTGGGGGAAGAAACGGCCCGCAAGCGCTCCCCGCGCCGGAAGCTGGACAGAGCGGCCTGGTTACGCTCAGGGGCAACATGCGCCCGGAGGCGAATGCCAAGAACGATCGCGGGCGAGTCTCCGATGACATGATACTCAACCACATGATGCTCCAATTGCGCCGGTCTCCGGAGCGGGAGCAAGCACTCCAGCAGTTCATCAATGATATCCACGATCACACGTCGCCGCTGTTTCACCATTGGATCACGGCGACGGAATTCGGCCAGAGGTACGGCGTGGCGCCGGCCGACGTCGCCAAGGTGACGGATTGGCTCGAGTCGCAGGGGTTCAAGGTCAACTTGGTCTATCCCAACCAAATGGTTATCGACTTCACCGGCTCGGCGGGCCAGATCCGCCAAGCCTTCCACACGGAGATCCATCATTTGCTGGTGAATGGCCAGGCCCATATTGCCAATATGAGCGACCCGCAGATTCCGGCTGAGTTCGCTTCAACGGTGGCGGGCATTGTCTCCCTGAATGACTTCAGGCCTCAGCCGATGATTCGACGGCGCGCCGATTACACTTCCGCGAGCGGCAACTACCCCGTGGTGCCGGCGGACTTGTGGACGATCTACAACTTCAACCCTGCCTTCGCGTCGGGCATTTCCGGCCAGGGCCAGACGATCGTGGTGGTCGAGGATAGCGACCTTTACACCACGCAGGACTGGAGTAACTACCGCTCCACCTTAGGGCTTGCGTCAGCGTATCCTCTTGGTTCCCTCACCCAGGTCAACCCGGGTAACTGCACCGATCCAGGTGCCGTCACTAGCGACGACGAAGCAACGCTCGATGTGGAAATGGCGACCGCCGGGGCTCCCAGCGCGGCTATCGAGCTGGCGTCCTGCGCGGACACCGAAACCACCCCGGGCTTCCTCATTGCCCTGCAGAACCTTGTCAACACCGGCGGCACGCCGCCCGCGATCGTCAGCATGAGTTACGGCTTCTCCGAGTCCGGGCTAGGCGCTGCCTTCAACGCGTCTATTAGCTCGACGTACGAGCAGGCGGTAACCGAGGGTGTCTCCGTCTTCGTTTCCTCGGGCGACCACGGCGCGGCCAGTTCGGACGCTGTCTTCGGCGAAGAATACGCCGAAAACGGGATCAGCGTCAGCGGATTCACCTCCACGCCCTACAACGTGTCGGTGGGCGGCACCGACTTCGCCGATACTTACGAAGAGACCAACACTACCTACTGGAGCGCAACCAACTCCGCCAACGGCGGATCGGCCCTTTCGTATATTCCCGAGATTCCCTGGAACGACTCCTGCGCCAGTGTGCTGCTCGGCGATATCCTGGATCTCTTGCCGACCTATGGCTCGGCGGGACTTTGCAATAATTCCCTCGTTGAAGTGTACGACCTCTTGAACACCGCCGCCGGTAGCGGCGGCCCCAGCGGCTGCGCTACCGGGGCGCCGGATATCCCCGGCCTCGTAAGCGGCAGTTGCGCCGGATATCTCAAACCCTCGTGGCAGTCCGGATTCATCGGCAACCCGAATGATGGCGTGCGGGACATTCCCGATGTTTCGCTCTTCGCTTCCGACGGATCAGTCTGGGCGCAATACTACGCGGTTTGCTTTTCTGACCCGAGCAACGGTGGGATGAGCTGCAGCGGCACTCCCGACACGTGGTTCGGGGCGGGCGGGACGTCAGCCTCCACGCCCCTCTGGGCAGCCATTCAGTCGCTTGTCAATCAGGCTTCCGGGAGCCGGTGGGGAAACCCGGATTCCGAATATTACTCGCGCGCTACGACGGAGTACGGCGCCGGCGAGTCTTGTGACTCCAACTCCGCTCTTAACAATACGCTGGCCAGCAACTGTATCTTCTACGACGTAACCCAGATTCCGCTTATCTACGGAGGGTCGGGGACGGGTGGCGATATCGACCTGCCTTGCAGTGGAATGAACTGCTACCTGCCCTCGGGCACCTACGGAGTGCTTTCCACCGCCCCCCAGACCCTGAGTGGGGCGTTCGTCACTAACCTCGGAAGCGGATACACGAGCGCTCCTTCCTGCACCCTGGGCGGGGGCGGCGGATCAGGGGCGGCTTGCAGCGGCATCACGACCGGCGTGGTCACGAGTGTTGGCCTTGTAAACGGGGGGACAGGTTATACATCGCAGCCAAGCTGCACCCTGACGGGCGGCGGAGGAACGGGTGCGGGCTGTGAGGTGACTCAGGCTACCACGGGCGGCGTGCTGACCGGCATAGTACTTACTGCGTACGGAAGCGGCTATACCTCCGCCCCCACTTGTACGATCAGTGGAGGCGACGGGATAGACGCAACTTGCACCACGACCGAGGGGCTGGGAATCGCGGTCAGCCTTACTGTTGCCGGCAGCGGATACACCAGCCTGCCCGGCTGCGTTCTCAGCGGAGGCGGGGGAACGGGCGGAACGTGCGCTGCCCAGGCGGTTAACACGAGCGGCGCCTATCAACCGGCGTTCGGCGCCACGACGGGGTGGGACTTCGCCACGGGAATCGGGACCGTCAATGTCTCGAACCTGGTGGCCAGCTTCCCTTCGAGCTCGGGGGCCGCGGTGAGCCTCTCCGCCTCGAGTTTAAGTTTCAGCAATCAGCCCACGAGCACGACGAGCCCAGCCCAGACGGAGACCGTCACCAACTCCGGCACGGTTAACCTCAGCATCTCGACGGCCACGATCAGCGGTACAAACGCCAGCGATTTTGCCAAGAGCGCCGACACTTGCACGGGGGCCACAGTCACACCCAACAGCACCTGCACGGTCAGCGTGACGTTCACGCCGTCCTCGGCGGGGAGCCTTAGCGCCTCACTCGATTTCACCGACAACGCCAGCGGTAGTCCGCAGACGGTGATTTTGACGGGGACGGGAGTTGGCGCAGCTCCGGTGGCCGGCGTCTCGCCCAGTAGCGTGACGTTCAGCAATCAGAACGTGGGGACCACCAGCGCGTCGCAGTCGATCACCCTCAGCAACACGGGCAACGCCGCGCTCAACATCTCGACGGTCACGATCAGCGGTACGAACTCGAGCGACTTTGCCAAGAGCGCGGACACCTGCACGGGAGCCGCCGTCGCGCCCAACAACACCTGCACGGTCAGCGTGACGTTCACGCCGTCCGCGACAGGGAGCCGTAGCGCCTCACTCAATTTCACCGACAACGCCGGTGGTAGTCCGCAGACGGTGGGTTTGAGCGGAACCGGGACGGGGCCCGTCGTGAGCTTGTCCGCGCCGCCGACTTTCCCGTCTGAACCGGTAGGAACCACCAGCCCCTCGCAAACCGTCACGCTGACCAACTCGGGCAGCGCCAGCCTCACCTTCACCGCTATTGGCGTCACTGGCCCCTTCGCTACCGTCGCATCCGGGACCACATGCTCGACCTCCAGTCCGGTTGCCGCGGCAGGATCCTGCACGGTGGCGGTTACATTCACGCCAACGGCCGCAGGCACAGCGTCGGGCAGCCTCTCCTTCAGCGACAATGCGGCCGGCACCCCCCAGACTATCGCGCTAAGCGGGACGGGCCAGGACTTCACGCTGGCGGCGGGCTCCGGCTCACCCACCTCAGCCACCGTTGCCCCCGGTTCAACCGCAAGCTACACCTTAAGTGTGGGCGGTGTAGGGGGATTCAACCAAAGCGTGAGCTTCACCTGTACAGGGGCGCCCTCCGAGGCCACTTGCACGGTCTCGCCAAGCCCGGTGACTCCGGGCAGTTCTGCGACGAATATCACGGTCAGCGTCACGACGACCGCGCCCTCGGTCGGCGCGCCTCGCTCTCGGCCTCTTCCTCCAGTCCCACCCCTTTTGCCGGGCCTGAGAGGTCTGTTGATTCTCGCCTTAGTTCTGCTGGCTATGACATGGGCCATCGGGCGCCGCAACATACCCGTCGGGAGCCGATGGCGGACCACAATGGTTTCGCTCGCCTCGGGATTGTTGCTGGCTCTGGCGCTGGCGGGATGTGGCGGTGGAGGGAGCAGCGTGACACATAACTCCGGAACGCCCGCCGGAACTTACACGCTGACGGTGACGGGCAGCGCTGGCTCGGGGTCTTCTAGCGTGAGCCATACCATGACGCTCACGCTGACCGTGAGCTGAGATAAAGCGGCATGCCGGCATTGTTTCTCGGCCTGTCGCGCACGCGCTGCGGGGCTGGGGGCGCAGGCGCCCGAGGTTTGGTGTCTGCGCCAAGGGGTCTTCTTGCGCTTCTGCCCCGGCCGCTCTATCGCGCCGGAAACTCGATGGTGCTGATCTCGTGGGGTTGCACGTGAAGTACGTTCTGTTGCCCTTGGGGCAGGTTTTCTTCCAGCAGGTTGACGGCTCGATAACTACGCTCCCGGCCGAGAAATCGAACTGGGCTCTCAGCCACCTCACCGCGGATTTCGAAGACCCGCAGAACCACCGCCCCATCCCGATCCGCTTTTTTCAGCGCGCTAAGGACTAGGTTATCAGCGTCAACCGAAAAGAACGAACGCTCTGGGGGAAGGGGCTTCTGTGAGAGTTCGTTGACGGCAGTGACCGGAATCAAGGGCATATTGAAGTTCATCCCTGTCCGCCAGGACTTCGCTTCAGCCCAGTCGCCCCGGCCGGACGTGAAGGAATAATGGAACACATACTTGCCAGGCTGCGGCCAGACGCTTAGAGCCGGCTGGCCTTCCCGCACCAGGCGTAACGGACTGTAAAGGGTTCCGCGCAGCATGCCGGCACGAATCGAGGCGTCGTCGACGGTCAGAAACTGATGGTCGGCGGCAACGGTGTACCCCCATTCTTTGTTTCCGGCGAACACCCAGTCTTGAATCTGGCGCCATTGGCTCCAAACCTCGCGGGGCATCTCGTCGCTGGCCCGCGGCCCCGCATTGGGCATCATATCTGCCACTGTCGCGGTCCCAAAGGGGATTCCCCAACGCACTTCCCCGCTGGGCTGCGGCAACGGGAAGACCTGCTCGACATTCATCGATCTACCGGGCATCCAATCCAATGAATTCTCCAGGTCGATCTTCTTCAGCCCGCGATACAGCACGACGCGCTGGATCAAGCGCATGCCTGCCAGCTCTCCGGTGATTCGGAGGACCGTGCGAACCGGCCCGTTCTCCTCGAGTTCCACGCTATGGATCACGTCGACTAGGGTGCGGCCCGTGGGGGCCACAACACTGAGATCGTCTCCACCGCGCTCTTCGCGAGCTGCGATTTCGACGTTCTTTTCCACGGTGCGGTTCAATTCTTTATCGAAGATCTCGAGCCGGCCGGTGGCGCGGTCGATCGCCACCCGGTAATACCCATTTTCCAGCACGTCGGATCCCATGGCATGGCTCGTCCGGTTCACCTCGGCGTCTGACTCAAGTTTCACTTCACACGCATTGGGGAATACCTCCGGCTGATCGGCGGGCACGAGGTAATACGTCTTGTAACCCAGGGACGGTACGCCCTGCGCGATGAATACGAGCTCCAGGGCGCGTGAACTCCACTCGCTGTACTGTTCAACCTGAAAGGGGATGCTGGTTCCTTTCTCATCCACCAGGCGCATGGCTTTCTTGTAATCGCCGATCGCCCCCGGCTCGACGTCGCCGTACAGAGTCACGTGCGTTTTAACCAGATCGTCCCTCTTCCAACCGAGCGGATTGAACACCACGATCGGGGTGCTCACCGGAAAGGGGTGCTGGACGCGTTCCGCGAGGTTGCGAAGCGAGTCGCGCAGAATCTGGCCGGCGCTCAACAGGGTCTCCTGCGCATAGCCCACCTTGCGCTCATCCCCAATCTCTCCCCCTTGACCGTCGTTGTTGTGGTCCATCGATTTCAACGTACTTCTCCACAGCGATTCGAATTGCGGGCCGGGGTACGGGGCGTAACCCAGGACATCATTGATGGCCGCGAACTTTTCAGCGTTGACGAGCGTATCCGTCGCGGCAATCGCCGGGGGCCACAGGTCGGCCATCGAGACCGTCAGATTTCCCCACGAACCGGTGATCTCGCCGGACAACTCAGGAATGTCCCGGGTGGCTGACGCGGCGTGGAAATACTCGGCCGCCGTCGCCAGGCTAAAGTGGTTCGGCGCGAGTCGTTGGTTGAGCACCGCGACATTTTCAATCAGTTTTTGGGTCGGCGCCCAAAGGTCAGTGCCCCAACCCATATACAACGGGCCGGAAGTGGTGGCTTGGACCTCCTTCACTTCGCGGCCGACGGCGGCTAGCCGTTGCTCGCTCAGGCCTTCGTGCAGGCCAAGGTCCGCGCCCCAACCGTATCCCTTGATGGCATGCCAGGCGAGCGTGCTTGAGCCATCCGGCGCCTTCCAGCGGAACAAGCAGCGGTCAGGCGGGAACATCCGCGTGAGCATCGCGTAGGGTATGTCCGCCTTGCTCAGGATCTGAGGGTACTGGCGCGTGAAGCCCGGGATATCCCCAAGATGCGCCACCTTCGGATCAACCCCGAAAACTTCGCGCGCATACTTTTTCCCCAGAACCACGTTTCGCACCAAGGCCTCGCCGCGGGGCAGATTTTGATAAATCGCCGCCCATTTCGGCGCGATCTCAATGCGGCCTTCCTTCACCAGTCGCTTGAAGGACTCGAGTTCCGTTGAGCCGCGGCTGCTGTCTACGAAATTGGCGACGAAATCGTCGTCTTCCAGCAGAAAACGGAAGTCCGGATACTTCTCCGCGAGCTGAATTGCCTTTGTAATAACGCGATTGCCTCGGCTTAAACATTCTTCCTGCGTACCTAGCCAGAACAGGTCCAGGTGAGAAAATGGAACGATATAGACCGTGGAAGGGCCGGGGACCGCTTGCTGGGCTGCCAACTGGACCGGCCACGGCGCTAGTAGCAAAATCCAAAGACCCAGAACTCCCGATCGCATATTCCCTCTTTTCGTCAGGCGATGGAAACCACGCAGGCGTGCGGCCTTGCCCAAGGGGTACACTGCTCCCCGCGGTGTATTTTACCAAAGTTGAATGATCGATAAATCCCACATTGAAGGGCACGGGGGGAATCGCGGGTGGCGCGGGCGACACCGCTCGCTTAGGCTTGCTCCGGCGCCAGGCGCCTTGGGATGGAGTTGCTGTTTTCCGGTGGCGCGAAGGCCCGGAAGAGGCGGAAGAACTTCAACGAACGTCGGGCATCTTCCTGAATTTGCAGTTTCAGGATGGCGGGGTTCTGGAACTTGATTTCATCCCGCAAGCGGTAGAGGAACTCGATTTCCATGTCAGGCTGCTGGATCTCGCCGCCCGGGAAACTCAGAAGGAAGGTCTCAACCGTGAGGCTCTGGTTATCGCCGAAGGTGGGTTTATGGCCAACGTTGGTGACGGAGTCCCAAAGCCGTTCGCCGAGCCGGGTGCGAGTGACGTACACTCCCGTCTTGGGCAGTTGTTCCTCAACCGGCGCAAGGTTAAGGGTGGGGACGGTGTGCTTGCGGCCTACCCCCATGCCGGCCACAATCGGTCCATAGACCGAGAAGGGCCTGCCCAGCAGCCGGTTGGCCACCTGGACCTTGCCCTCGACCAGCAATTCGCGGATGCGTGTGCTGGAAACCCGCTGGCCGCGCACTTCCAGCAGGGGCAGCACTTCCACGTTGAAACCTTCCTGCCGGCCCAACTCTTCCAGTATTTCCACATCTCCCGCTTGACGATACCCGAAGCGGAAATTCGGTCCCACATGAACAGCCACCGTGTGCAACGGTTGAACGAGAATCTTGCGCACGAATTCTAAGGGCGAAAGGTGAGCCAGTTCGCGGTTGAAGGGAAGCACCACCAGCAGGTCAGTGCCGCTCTGCGCGATCAGCCGGGCCTTTCGGGCGAAGGGCGTGAGGAGCTTTGGGGCGCGAGCGGGAGCAAGAAACTTGATGGGATGCGGCTCGAAAGTAATCGCGGCGGCGATCGCCCCTCGAGGGCGAGCCACCTCCACCACGCGGTCCAGGAGTTTGTAGTGCGCCAGATGGACTCCATCGAAGTTGCCGATGGTCAGCACGCAGGAAGCAGGCGCGGGTTGTAGTCCGCCGAGATTGTCAATGACGAGCATACAGAGTTGACAGTCGACAGTTGACAGTCGAGAATCGAGCATGGACGGCTTGGGAAATCCCCCACTCTCGACTCTCGACTATTGACTTTCTAAACCTCCAATTGCAGCCCGTCGTATGCCAGCCGCACATGCGAGGGAAGACGGGCGTTGGTTTCCTCGTGGCCCAATTCGTGGGCGATGTGGGTGCAGTAACCTCGTGGAACCTTTAATCGCTCCATCACGCGGAGGGCCTGCTCGACCGTCAAGTGAGTGGGGTGGGGACGCGGACGCAGAGCATCGAGAATCAGTACCTCGAGGCCCTCCAGCAGCGGATAACTCGATTCCGGGATTTCGCTCACATCCGTCAAATAGGCCACGCCATCGATGCGAAATCCCAGAATCGGCAAATTGCCATGCAGCACGGGCACCGGAAGCACCTTGAGGCCATCCACTTCAAACGGTCCATCAATGAGGTGGGGATCGAGCCGGGCGATCCCGCCGTAGGGGTAGTCGCCGTCAAAGATGTATTTGAACGTCCGGTGGATTTCCTTCATGCAATGGGCGTCAGCGTAAATTGGAATCGGCTTCTGCTGCCGGAAGTAAAAGCTACGGACGTCATCAAGCCCCAGGATATGGTCAGCATGGGAGTGGGTAAAGAGGACAGCGTCCAAGCGGTCCAGCTTCTCACGCAGAGCTTGCGTACGGAAGTCCGGCGTCGTATCGATCACCAGGACGCGGCCGTCGAACTGAACCAGCAGCGAAGGCCGGGTCCGCTGATCGTGCGGATCACGAGAAGTGCAAACCCTGCAATGGCAGGCGAGGGTTGGAACTCCGGTGGAAGTCCCGGTCCCCAAGAAGGTCAATCTCATTTGCTCTTTCGCGTTTGTCGTTTCTGCATCTCGACAAAGCTCATGCGCAGTTCGTAAAGGACATCCTCGAGCAGTCGAGATTCATTGGCGGTGAGATTGCCCCGGGTCTTTTCCTGCAACACTTCCAGCAGATCGAGGGTGCGCTTCGCATTGGGCATGTCGGCAGGAATGTGCTCTCCAGACGGCCCAGCTATTAAGCCAAGTTGAAACATGGCCGTGGTGCTGAGATAAGAAACCAGGGTTTCAAATCCGGAGGCATCCTCGTCAAATGGGGCGCGGGGCTCGCTGGGCGCCTCGCGCGGCGCACTCCGGTCCGTCGCCCGCGCAGCCGCCTCGCTCTTTTCATCCGCAACCACATCGTCGTTTCTTGAGCCGTCGGCGGAAAATGGCCGACGGTCAACCACTCGGAACCCCGATGAACTGCCCTCCTCTTTGGCCATCGCGCACCTCCGTGCCCTGCCCTCCGTGTCTCGCAAGCCTTGCAATCGTCCGCCGGAATTCAAGTCTAGCAGCAATCTTCTGAACCAACAAGGCACGGAATTGCTCGGACGGCTCGCTGCCACTTGGAGAAACCTCGCTGGCTCCCGAATACCGGCACAGCAGCGAGCCATCCCGGGCGAAGCTGTTCCGTGGCGCCTTCGACATACATTCAGGTAAAATCGATCTGTAGATTTCTGTCCCCGTGCCTTGATGCCTTGTAATGGGCGAAGACACCCGAGAGAGGCTTGGACGATCCATCTTGGGAATTCGGAGGTGACAAGAGTTCGGCTGAAACTGCCAGCGCCTTTTTTTTCGGAATCATTGAGTCCATCAAACTCCCTTGCATGCGCAAAACAGCCGCAGACTTCAACGTATCATGAAATGGCCGCTTCAGCGCGTATGCGTTCGCGGCCAGTCCATGCAGAGGCGTCTTTGCGGCGCTAACTGCACCTCGTGGCAGCGGAAATGGTCACTGGAAAGACGAGTCATCTCACGCGACGGTTGTTTGGAGTCAGGCTGGACAGGATCACAGCGCTTCCCTCGCCAGCGGGTCAGGCGAGCCGCCACTCTGGCCAGATTTCAAACAACGATCAGGCAGGAGGGAAGGAAAGGTGTCGGAGGAATCGGGCCCGAGAGGGGCAGATTCGTGCCTGGTCATTTTCAGAAGTGGCAAGACGGGTGCCTTCCGTTCACGCAGGAAGCTCCCAACGCAGAAAATTAGGCTGGCCGCGTTGCATTGTGAAGCGGTTAGGAGTACCTTATCACTCGATCAGGGAGTCATAATGGAAATTCCCGACGATAGTGCTTGAACCTCTCAGACGGATTTTCCTGCTGGATAACAATGAATCTCCTGCTTCGCAGCATTTGCCGCCGGGGGCCTGGAATCGTAGCGTGGGTGCTGGCCCCTTTTTTTCTGTTCGGACCGAAGGCGGCGGCAAGCCAGAACTTCCAACAGCAACCAACGGCTCCAGTGGATTCCGGCAACAGGCCTGCGCAAGCTGAAGAGTCTCCGCCTCGCATGACTCCGCAGGAGATTCGGCTCTACGATGAGGCGAAAACCCTGATCGATTGGACGCCCGGCCAGATTCGGGACTTTCCCGACCTGCAGGATTTGCAACCGGCGGAAAGCCAACAGAACCTCCCGGCAATCCTTGGCGCAGTCGGCCAGCGCGTGGCCGACCTATTCGACGAATTTCCCAACATGACCTCCGCGGAAGAGGTCCGCTCAGGGCCCTGCGACGAGGGACTGCGCAAGAAATGTCGTGCGACCTACAGGGGCAGGTTCAACTATTTGGTGGTGCGGCGGACAGAGGGCGACCCCCTGATGGGCGAGTTCCGCACCGATCTGAAAGGGCGCCCTATCGATTATCGAAGCCTCGGCCATGGGCGGATCTTCCTCACCTACGGCTTCGCCACTACTCCGCTGCAGCACTTCCACCCGCAAAATCAAGCTGCCTGCCGGTTCCGGGATTTCGGGCGCCAGGATGTTGGCGGGCAGCAGGTCGAGGTGGTGGGCTTCGTTGAAATCCCGGGGAAGTATCGCTGGCCAACCGAGTTGCGCCGCGGAACTGCTGATGTGCCGCTGTGTTTACAGGGTTTGGCTTGGATCGATCCGGCAACGTACCAGATGGTGCGCATCGAAACCTTTTTGTTGGCGCCGCCTCCTGACAGCGAACTGGAACGTGAGACGACGCGGGTCGAGTTTAGCGAAATTCACCTGCACCAAGCCACCGTCGCATTATGGCTGCCCACCGAAGTCGTCGTTGACGTGTGGCTTCACCAACGGCATTTCCAAAACGTCCACAGGTACTCTGGCTTCAAACTTTTTCAGGTAGAGACTCGCATCGGCCCGGTGATGGAAAAGTGAGTTGCTAACATTCACCCACCCATTTTCACCAACTTTCACCCGCATTTTCAGGATCGTTCACCCACCCCCAGTCGGGTTCGATCCGAGCGAAAGAGGCTTGCCATCCAGGCCCTGGAAGGAGGACTGAAGATGGCAAGCTACAAGCCCTGGTGCAGAGAATGGGAATGCCGGGTGTGGCCGCCGCGGCCGGTGAGGCCGAGCAGCAACTGAGCCCCCGAACCGAGCAGATTCGAACTTGGCTGGACAAAGACCACTTGCTACCGACCAAAGTGCACGAACTGTTAAGGCGCGAGGGGTTGGCGGTTTCCCATAGCGCCTTGTATCGCTTTGCGCGGAAGCGGTGCGAGTTTGGAAGGGCCCCGTCGATTACCGTGCGCAGGGGCGAGTGCCTACCCAGCGAAATGGCGGAAGCTGACTCCGGCCGGCTCGGCCTGTTGCAGGAACTCGGCAGCTGACGACCACGCGTGGTTCAGGGCTTCATCCTGACGCTCGCCTACAGCCGGCTCTGCCGCGCGATCCCCGTCTTCAAGCAGGATCTACCCACTCTGATCGAGTGCTTCGAGCGCGCCTTGGCGTTTGTTGGTGGTTGTCCGCGGAGCATCGGCATCGACGGAATGAAGGCCTGTCTCGATCAAGCCGATCTCTATACCCCGCGCTTCAACCCGACCTTTTTGATGCTCAGAGCCTGCGACAGTTTGTCCTGGAGAGAAGTCAACGGCGTGGATGGACATCCGCAAAGAAGTGCATCACCTCGGTCTATATGTTCCTACGTTTTCTCATCGCTGTGGGCAAGTGCGCTGCGGGTTTGGACGCATCGATTCCTATTTCGGCGCACTGGCGTCTTTCATCTTTGCGACGGCACCCAGAATCAGATGAGGTGGAACGAGTTACTGCTTCATGTGATCCAGCCTCCCCAGTTGGCCGGAGGGACCGCGCGATTCTGCTCTTGCTTGCACGCTTGGAGTGCAGATCGCCCGCGCGCAGAGACGTGAAACCGAGGTACTAACTACGGGATCGAATCGAAAGATAACTTCTCCGATCGGGCAGTACCTTAGTGCGGTTGACGCCGCAGGTCATACCTCCAAATTCTTACCACCTACATGATACATAACCGATCTGACAGTACCGTCGTACTATAGACCCCCCCCTTCGGGTACTGGTACCTTCAGCCGTCAGTTCAACGGTCGCTCCCGGCTGGCTCAGCCGGTTCGAGAGATAGGTCAAGATGAAAGACGCTTCAGTTTTTGACGCCCGCCCGCTCATCGTCCGTTTCCCCCGCAGTGGCTCGAGGAAACAGGGACACCCTTATAAAACTCTCCTAGGTTTCGACGAAGTGACTGTTGGACAAGCTCTCCCAATCCGGCTTTCTGCGGCTCCCCTCGATTTATCAGCCCGCGCTCCGCGCCGATTGACTCTTTGCGAGTCTTGGCTGCGGATAGCCGGTAATCTTACTCGCTTAATATCTTTGTAAAGGGTTATAAACACAATGCGTCCAATCGAAATAATACGTCAGATAGGTTCTCACACCTTCCTTTATCTTCAAGCCCGCAAGTTCCACAGGCTGGGCCGACCAGGCGTTGCAGCCTGGGCATTGCGCCACGCTCGCCTGAAGACGGGGATTCTTCTAGCGACCGTGATCGCGCTGGCAGTTCTCTCCGCTTCCAGCACCGTCGCTTTTTCTGTGGCAAAAAGCCAAGGAGGGGTCGGGGTTTCTGCCAACAGCATTGCATTCGGATCTGTGGCCGTCAATACGACCAGCCCCGCCCAACACGTCGCTCTGGAGAATACGGGCAGCGCATCCTTGTCAATTTCAAGCGTGGCAGTCTCCGGCACGTATGCCAGTAGGTTTGCGCAGTCCAACAATTGCGGCAAGTCGCTGGCAGCGGGAGCAAGCTGCACAATCAGCCTGACCTTCAGCCCCAATACAACCGGACTGCGCTTTGCGACTCTCAACATCTCAACCAGCGCTGAGGGCGGTCAGAAGAGCGTGAGCCTTAACGGCGTTGGCGTCGCAGGCACCACTCCGGCAGCCGGCCTTTCGCCTGGCAGCCTCGCCTTTGCTAGCCAGCCCGTTGGCACAACCAGTGGGGCCGGGACTGCCACGTTGGACAACGCAGGCACCGGCGCTCTAAGCATTTCGAGCGTGACGATCACAGGGGCTAATCCCGGTGACTTTGCCCAGGCCAACAATTGCGGCAGTTCGCTTCCGGCGGGGTCGACTTGCACGTTCAGCATCACCTTCACACCGGCGGCCAGCGGCAGCCGTGCGGCGTTGCTCAGCGTTGCTGACAATTCCGCCGGCAGTCCCCAAACGGTAAGCCTCTCAGGGACAGGGACTGTGGCGTCCGCCAGCCTCTCGCCGACCAGCCTCTCGTTTGGTAACCAATCCGTCAATACTAAGAGTGGGATAAGGACAGCCACCCTGACAAACGGCGGCAAAGCGGCCTTGAGCCTCTCCGGCATCGCGGTTACGGGCGCCAACGCCGGTGACTTCGCTCAAACGAACACTTGCGGCAGCTCAGTGGCGGCTGGCGCCAGTTGCACGATCAGCGTTACGTTTGACCCGACCGCCAGCGGCAGCCGATCGGCCTCGGTCAGTTTTTCTGACAACGCCAACGGGAGCCCCCAGTGTCTCAGCCTTTCCGGGACAGGGACCGCGGCATCCGCCAGCTTCTCGCCGAGCAGCCTCCCGTTCGGCAACCAATCCGTCAACACCACCAGTGGGGTTCTGACAACCACCCTGACCAATGGCGGCAACGCGGCCTTAAGCCTCTCCAGCGTCGCGCTCACGGGCGCCAATCCCGGCGACTTCGCTCAAACGAACACCTGCGGCAGCTCAGTGACGGCTGGCACCAGTTGCACGATCAGTGTCACGTTTGATCCGACCGCCAGCGGCAGCCGATCGGCCTCGGTCACTATTACCGATAACGCCGCCGGTAGCCCCGAGACGGTAAGCCTTACCGGAACGGGCACCTCATCGGCGAGTTACGTGGCAGCATCTTTCGTGCAGGCCAACGCCAGCGCATCGAATGGCAGCGTCGGGTCATTGACTGTCGCGTTCCCTGGAAACACTTTTCCTGGCGACCTCCTGGTGGTTGCCCTCGAATATGCTTCCAACGCGGGGCCAGCCTCCGTCACTGATTCCCAGGGAAACACCTTCACACCTGTGGGAAACCAACTCAGCACTCCGTCTGGCACACTCAGTTGCGTGTACTACTCTAGTAACATTAAAGGCGGCACTGAAACGGCGACGGTCACTCTTTCGACAAGTTCCAGCCACTTGGCGGTCTATCTCAGCGAGTACTCGGGCATCGATCCCAACAATCCGATTGATGCACAGGCGGGCGCCTCAGGTAATGCGGGCGCGGCCTCGAGCGGCAGTGCCACAACCAGCATAGCCGGAGATATCATCTACGGTTATTGTGTCGCGGACGGGGATTGTACGGCAGGCTCAGGCTTCGCGACGCGCTCCTCCCTCGTCTCGAATCTGGTCGAAGATACGCTGGTGAGCAGCGCCGGCAGCTACACAGCTACCGCGACTGCAACCAGCGGCTGGACGATGCAGATGTTGGCGCTAAAACCGGCTTCTACGGCAAGCCTGGCACCTCCCGGGATCTTCAGCGTGACCACGGCGGGTGGAATAACTGGAGGCCCCTTCTCCTACCAGATTACGGCAACTAATTCGCCGACCAGTTATGGCGCCACCGGACTGCCGGCGGGCCTCACAGTAAATGGCGGGACAGGACTGATTTCCGGGACACCAACCTCCGCAGGAGTGTCGACAGTGGCGCTAAGCGCCACCAATGCTAGTGGGACAGGCACCTCCAACCTGACACTCACGATTGGTTCCACCACTCCTGCGTTTTTGGTTCAGACCGTTGCGAGCGCGGCCAACGGAAGCCCCAGCTCTCTGTCCGTCGCACTTCCGGCGAATACGCTCGCTGGTGACACACTCCTGGTAGCATTCGATTACTCTTCAGGGGTCACACCGTCTTCCGTTACCGACTCCCAAGGAAATGTGTTTAGTCCGGTTGGCAACCAATTGAGCACTCCAGGTGGTACCCTCAGTCGAGTTTACTACGCGGGCAAGATTACGGGTGGCGCCGACGCGGTGACGATCACGCTCTCGACAACCTCCGGTTACCTGGAAGCCTATCTGAGCGAGTACTCGGGCGTAAATCTGACCACTCCCGTTGATACACAGGCAGGCGCTTCGGGTAATGCGGGCGCGGTGTCCAGCGGGAATGCAACTACCTCGGTAGCGGGCGACATTATCTACGGCGTCTGCATCGGCGACTGGGCATGTACCGCAGGTTCTGGCTTTACGGGTCGCTCCACCCTCAACGGCAACCTCGTTGAGGACGAACTGGCCGGCACGGCGGGCAGCTACGCTGCTATCGGGTCAGCAACCAACGGCTGGACGATGCAGATGGTCGCCCTCCAGCCGATTTCGGCGTCCGGTCCGGCCGCAGTTCCTGCGATCAGCCTTGCACCGTCCGCCCTCACCTTCGCCAGCCTGACTGTGGGGACTAGCAGTGCAGCTCAAATCGTCACTCTGAACAATTCCGGTAACGCCGCTTTGACCCTGAATATTGCCATCACCGGCTCGAATCCCAGCGACTTCTCGCAAACCAATAACTGCGGGTCGAGCGTTGCAGCGGGAGCGACCTGTAGTATCAGCGTGACCTTCACCCCGGCGGTCAGTGGATCCCTCGCCGCTTCGCTCACGTTCACCGACAACGCCGTCGGCAGTCCCCAGTATCTGACCCTTTCCGGGACAGGGGCTGGGGCATCGGTCAGCCTCTCGCCGACCAGCCTCTCATTCGGCAACCAATCCGTCAGCACCCCCAGCGGGGTTCTGACAGCCACCCTGACCAACGGCGGCAACGCGGCCTTGGGCCTCTCCAGCGTCGCGCTTACGGGCGCCAATCCGGGCGACTTCGCTCAAACGAACACTTGCGGCAGTTCAGTGGCGGTTGGCGCCAGTTGCACGATTAGCGTCACGTTTGATCCGACCGCCAGCGGCAGCCGATCGGCCTCGGTCAGTTTTACTGACACCGCCAGCGGGAGTCCCCAATCTCTCAGCCTCAGCGGGACCGGGACTTCGGCAACAGTCAGTGTATCGCCGACTAGCCTTTCTTTTCCGAACCAGCTGATTGCCGTGATCAGCAGTACCCAAATCACCACGTTAACCAATGGCACCGACACGGTGTTGAATATCAGCAGCCTCACAATTACCGGCACGAATGCAGCGGACTTCGCCGAGGTTGCGGATTCCTGCGGCAGCTCGGTGGCGGCGGGTGCGAGTTGCTCAATCGGCGTCGCCTTCACTCCGTCAACATCCAAGCCCGAAACCGCGTCTCTCACGATCACGGACAGCGCCACGGGCAGCCCGCAAACGGTCAGCCTGTCTGGCTTGGGAGTCCATAACGTCGGTCTCTCGTGGACTCCCAGTTCATCCTCCGGAGTCGTGGGTTATAACGTCTACCGAGGAACCACCCCTGGAGGAGAGAGTTCGACTCCATTGAACTCCACGCCATTCAGTGGGACGACCTACGCTGATCAGAGCGTGACCACGGGTACCACGTACTACTATGTGGTGACGGCCGTCGGCACAGATGACACGCAGAGCCCGGCCTCAGCAGAATCATCGACGATCGTTCCGTCCACTTAACCGTCTCGCTTTTCGCCTGAAAGAGCGAATCGTCCGTAGAAACCAACCGGGCCCTCTGAGGTGCCTTTCCCGCAAGGCAATTTGAGGAGGGCCCGCTCTCCAACCAAATAGTCCAGAACCAAACGTGCGAACCAAGTGACCTTCAAGATGTCCACGTGTCTCTTCGCTCAGGGCGAGGGCGACTCATGAGCAAAAAAACCCACCAGCATTTCGTGCTCGTGGTCGACGTGTCGGCCTCGCAGCAGGCCGCAACGAGCAGACCCGCAAGGTTATTGGGTTCTCCGCAAGGATTAAGGAGACGCGGGGAGTGGAGACAAATTTGCAGTGACTTGGCCGCAGTTATTTCTTGGAGTTTGCAGGATTAGGATTCCAATTTTCAGAACTAGTTTAGGCGGCAAGTGAGTGCGCCGAGGATGCGTCTGACTGTCTATTCCTCACAAAGCCTTGTGGCGCTGACGGTTGCCCCTTCCGATTCTAAGTTCAATATTCATTATTTCATACATATAAGGTCTATAATTGACATGCCACTTAATTACCGACAGGCTCAATTGACTCATGCCGAAGAGGCTTCTAATACAAACAGACTCTCACGCAAACTTGACTCGTTCAGCGATCAGGCCGGAAGGTTCCCCCGAACCCGACTAAAGCGGGCAATTCTCGCACCCGCGATTACCGTGCTTGCACTAATGCCGGTTTTGTGCCGGAGCGGTTTGGCCAACCCAGGCTCCACACTCACCGTCAGCCTCTCGAGCACCAGCCTCTCTTTCGGCTACCTAACCGTCGGCGCGACGAGTGCCGCGCGCCCCGTCTCGTTGAAGAACGCAAGCAACGCGGCCTTGGCTATTCAAGGCATCGTTATCACGGGCAGCGACGCCACCGATTTCGCTCAGAGCAACGACTGCGGCAGTTCGGTTGCGGTCGGAGCGAATTGCACGTTCAGTGTGACGATGACGCCGACTGCGGCCGGCTCCCGGCATGCGAGCCTAACCCTCGTGGACAGCGGTCCCGGCGGCAGTCAGACAGTGAACCTCACCGGAATAGGCATGGCTCCGACGGTCAACCTCTCTCCTCCCAGCATTTCTTTCGGGAGTCGTCCGACCGGTACGACCAGTGCGGTACAAAACATAACCGTCAGTGATGTCGGTCCCGGGATTCTGCTCATTACAAACCTCGCAATCATTGGCGCCGATGCAACTGACTTCGCCCAAACCAACAATTGCGGGAAGTGGGTTAGGCCGAGGAGGAGATGCACCATCGGCGTAACCTTTACCCCAATTGCCAGTGGCAGTCGTGTGGCAGTGGTTACCCTTAGCGACAATGCCAGCGGGGGCACCCAGACGGTCAGCCTTCTCGGGATCGCCACCGGATCTCCTTCCGGTTCGGGCAATCCGTCGGCGGGGCCCAGCCTTTCCTCCACGAGCCTCTCTTTTGGAGACCAACCCATTGCTGTTTCCAGCACCGCCCAGACGATCACCTTAACCAACAACACCGGCGCCGCACTGAGCATTGCCGTGCTGACGATCGGGGGCGCCAACGCTGGAGACTTCGCCGAGATTGCAAACAGTTGCATCACTTCACAGGCTGTCGGCGGCGCCTGTACGATCGCGGTGTCATTCACGCCTTCCGACGCGGGACAGCGCACTGCCACACTCAGCATCACCGACAATGCCAGCAACAGCCCTCAAACAGTAAGCCTTACGGGTACCGGCTGCCCGGACGTAATCTTATCCTGGGCCGCCAGCGCAACTCCCAGCGTGGTAGGCTACAATATTTACCGGGGAACCGCTTCGGAGGGGGAAAGGGGGACGCCGATAAATTCCGCCCCGGTCAACACCACCACTTATGTAGACGCTAACGTGAAGGCAGGGACGACCTACTACTATGTCCTTCGGTCCGTAGCCGCCAATGGTGTGCAGAGCCCAGCCTCGAACGAGACAACAGCCAACGTTCCGATCTCCTGACGGCCGTTTCCCTTCCCTGGCGAAGGGCCGTAACTCCATCGTGTTCGGCGACGGCGGTCAGTAGATTGTCGCACCAGCACTCACGGCTCACCGACATCGAGCTTGAGTTCAATGCGGCCAAACTCGTGGATAATTGAAAGCTCGGCCGGACGCTTACCTACGGATACCGGCGCCCTGGTCGGCATCTTTTCAGGGCAGATTCGCGCTGCCCGGGGCAGGCAAGTTGGCGCTGGCATCATCGATAACCAAGACCCAATCGTTCGAGCCGGGGGGCGTGAAACTCCTGCTCCCC
>Ga0326727_10005589_pt1 | contig 35677 bp, 35 predicted proteins | sample MB2enrmetagenome_FD_207643 | JGI IMG/M metagenome (GOLD analysis project Ga0326727, IMG submission 207643) | Lab enriched peat soil microbial communities from McLean, Ithaca, NY, United States - MB29MY | ecosystem: Environmental > Terrestrial > Soil > Wetlands > Peat | place: USA: New York...
CCGTGCGCCAGATCGCCGACGCCTGATCCCACACCATCAATCGAAATGTAGTGCCAAGGCGCTTTTCCAGCGCCGATTCGCGTTTGCAATCAATATCTTGGTGATTCGTGGTGTTGAAGATCAGCCAGAAAGGGCGCCTCGATGGCGGGACCGGTCGTGGCGACGATCTTTCCACGCGATCGCAGCACCGCTGGTCGAAAGGCTATTCCATGGTTAAACAGAGCCGTCGTCAACCTTGGCGGCGGCCATGGCGACAGCATCGGCCTGATGCCGGACTCGGCTGCGCGCACTGAATTCGGCCTCTCTGCGCCACTCATCGCAGTCGACGATCTCCTCCATATCCGACAATGCTGCGCCGATACGGTCGGCAGCGGGAGATTCAAATCGGAATATCTCCATGATGTCGCGCGTAAATGGATTACCGTTGCCGGCTGCTACCATCCATGTCAGTTTGAGATAATCTATCACGCGGCGATGTACGACAACAAAGTCCATGAGACGATCTCGAAGCGCAATCTGATGTGGCTGCAGCTTCGTCGAATCCACAAAAGTGTTTGTGAAAGCCAAGGACCGTTTGTCGCCTTCACCATAAAGATCAGGCAGAATATAACTCAGAGTTCCCTTAGTCTTGCTCGTAACCACATGCACCGTCGGGCTCGCTAATCCTTCCGGGAGTTTTTCCACCTTCTCCATCTTTCCGAAGAACAACCCCCCGTTCCAAGGCGTCATGAATTCATGCGGGATAAACCCGCGACCAGCTAGGACGCGCCTGCTTCGCATCCACATCAGTGGTAACCATATGTCAGAAAGAGTTTCTTGAATGCCAGCTATGCCAACGTCGGACTCTCCGGAACGTTCAAATATCCGCTCAAATAGATGAGATTGCGTCATGGCGGGCTCGGTACTAGCGAGGAGCCAAATCTCCGACGGCTTAAGCACGAGCGTGTAGCTGTAAGCGCCTATTAGCGTGCGCTTGCCATCCCTATACGGGCGGGGCTCGTACAGCATAAGGCCAGCCGCGTTTCTATTCTTGAATTTGGACAACGATTTCCGGAAACCCCGTCGGACAGTGACATCCGGAATATCGGAGCGGAGGATTTTCTCCAGCGTGTTGCGGCGCGACATGAGTTCCTCCGCCGAGGGGTGGCGATCGCCATAGACCTCGACAGCACGCGCCATAACTCGATCAGCAACGAGCGAACCGCTTGGGCGCTGGAGGCCCATTGCATCTAAGCGTGCCGCCGCCTGCTGCTTCGCAACCGTCTTGCGAGAGTTGGTCAGCTACAAACTCCGTTCCTAATATTCAGCGCCGCGCCTCTACACGTCCAAATTCGCCACGTTCAGCGCGTTGTCCTGGATGAACTCGCGGCGCGGTTCGACGATGTCGCCCATCAGTTTGACAAAGATGTCGTCGGCCTCGTCGACTTCGCGGATCTTCACCTGCAGGAGCGAACGCGCCTCGCGGTCGAGCGTCGTCTCCCAGAGCTGGTCCTTGTTCATTTCGCCGAGGCCCTTGTAGCGCTGGAACGTCACGCCCTTGCGCCCCGCCGCGTTGACCGCCTCCAGCAGCTCCGACGGGCCGACGACCGGCGTCTCCTCGCCGCGGCGCAGGAATGCGGCGGGCGTGCGGAACGCTTCGCGCAACGGCCTCGCGTGCTCGTCGAGCCGGCGCGCCTCGGCCGAAGCGATCAGCCCGGCGTCGAGCGTCGCCGCCTGTTTTACGCCGCGCAGCTCGCGCGTCAGCACGTAGCCGCCCGCCTCGCTGCGCGCGCTCCAGCCGCGCTCCGTCTCCTCCGAAATCGCGTTCATGCGCTGGGCGAGCTTGGCTGCGCGCGCCTCGCCCTCGGGGTCGTCGGCGGCGCTCAAGGGCCTGAGCGCGCCGCAAAGCGCAGCCTGTTCGACCGCGCCCCTGTGGTAGCGCGAGTGCAACTGCTGCAGCAGGCGGCGCATCGCGCGCGCCTCCTCGACCAGCGCGGCAAGATCGGCGCCCGCGCGCACTTCCCCGTCGCCGAGGCGCAGCGCCGCGCCTTCGAGCCCGGCGGAGACGAGATACTCCTCCATCGCGCGCTCGTCCTTGAGATAAAGCTCGGACTGGCCGCGCTTGACCTTGAACAGCGGCGGCTGCGCGATGAATAGGTAGCCGCCCTCGATGATCGGCCGCATCTGACGGAAGAAGAACGTCAGCAACAGCGTGCGGATGTGCGCGCCGTCGACGTCGGCGTCGGTCATGATGATGATCTTGTGGTAGCGCAGCTTGTCGAGATTGAAGTCGTCGCGGCCGATACCGGCGCCGAGCGCGGTGATCAGCGTGCCGATTTGCTCGCTCGACAGCATCTTGTCGAAGCGCGCGCGCTCGACGTTGAGAATCTTGCCGCGTAGCGGCAAGACGGCCTGGTATTCGCGATTGCGGCCCTGCTTGGCGGTGCCGCCCGCCGAATCGCCCTCGACGATGAATATTTCCGACTTGGCGGGGTCGCGCTCCTGGCAATCGGCGAGCTTGCCCGGCAGGCTGGCGATGTCGAGCGCGCCCTTGCGCCGCGTCAGCTCGCGCGCCTTGCGCGCCGCTTCGCGCGCCTGCGCCGCCTCCACCACCTTGCCGACGATGACGCGCGCCTCCTGCGGGTGTTCCTCGAACCACTGCCCGAGCAATTCGCCGACCAGGCCCTCGACCACCGGGCGCACCTCCGATGAGACGAGCTTGTCCTTGGTCTGCGAGGAGAATTTCGGATCGGGCGCCTTGATCGACAGCACGCAGGTCAGGCCCTCGCGGCAATCGTCGCCGGTGAGGTCGACCTTGTCCTTCTTGGCCAGGCCCGAGCGCTCGGCGTAGCCGGTGACCTGACGCGTCAGCGCGCTGCGCAGGCCGATCAGATGCGTGCCGCCGTCGCGCTGCGGGATGTTGTTGGTGAACGGCAGCACGTTCTCGTGATAGCTGTCGTTCCACCACAGCGCGACCTCGACCACGATGCCGTCGCGCTCGCCGCGGATGACGATCGGCTTGTCGATCAGCGGCGTCTTGGCGCGGTCGAGATAGCGCACGAACGCTTCCAGGCCGCCCTCGTAATGCAGCTCCTCGCGCTTCGGCTCGGCGCCGCGCAGGTCGGTCAGGACGATGCGCACGCCCGAATTGAGAAAGGCGAGCTCCCTTAGGCGATGTTCGATGGTGGCGTAATCGAACTCGACCATGGTGAAGGTCGCCCGCGAAGGCGTGAAGGTGACCTGGGTGCCGCGCTTCGGCCTGCCGTCGACGATCGGCGCCGGCCCAACGACGGCGAGTTGGTCGACCGCGTCGCCGTCGGCGAAATGCATGACGTGCTCGAGCCCGTCGCGCCAAATCTGCAACGTCAGGCTGGTCGACAAGGCGTTGACCACGGAAACGCCGACGCCGTGCAGACCGCCGGACACCTTGTAGGAATTCTGGTCGAATTTGCCGCCCGCGTGCAGCTGGGTCATGATGACCTCGGCCGCCGAGACGCCCTCTTCCTCGTGAATGCCGGTGGGGATGCCGCGTCCGTCGTCGCTGACCGAACAGGAGCCGTCGGCGTTCAGCGTCACCGTCACCAGTTTGGCGTGGCCGGCGAGCGCTTCGTCGATCGCGTTGTCGACGACTTCGTAGACCATGTGATGCAGGCCCGAGCCGTCGTCGGTGTCGCCGATATACATGCCCGGCCGCTTGCGCACCGCGTCGAGGCCGCGCAGCACTTTGATCGCATCGGCGCCGTAGGCGTCGCTGCTGGCCTGGTCGCGCGCGTTTTCGTCGATTTCGAGCGTCGAGTTCGGTTCGTCCGACAATTGGCAAGCCTTCTTTTCCGGCTGGCGAACGGCCGCCCGGGGCGCGCCCCGCCGCGGCGATTCGAATGGCCCGCATTATAGCCCGGGCCGCCGGCCGATTGCACGTTTTTCCCGCCTTGGAGAGGCGCCGGCGCGAACCGCGGGGCAGCGGAAACGCCGGCGAAAATTCCGCTCGACCCGCAGAACGGACGAGCCGATGATGGCGCACGCGAGACGACGTGATTCGCGGCCCGATGGACGGCCGCGGCGAGCGGGGAAATTTGGGCCGGGCGTGCGCGACGAAGTGAACGAACCGCTGGGTCGGACCCCGCTCGCGCCCTCGCTCGCGGCGCGATTTAAGCGTCTGGCGCCGCGCCTCGCCGTGGGGCTCGCGCTCGCCGCCGCCGGCCTCGCCATGGCGGCGATCGTAAGGAGCGGCAATGGCGGCGGCGGCGAACCTTTCGCCGTCGCGCGCATCGAGGCGATCCCGCCGGCCGCGCTTCCTTCGCCCCCCGCCGCGGCCCTTCCTCCGTCGGCGACCGGCGACCAAATCGAAGCGGCGAGCGGCGTCAAGGTGGTGCGCAAGGGCGGCGGCGGCGCCTCCGACGCGTTGATCATCGACGTGCCGCAGACGCTCGGCGTCCGTCTCGTCGCCGCGCCCGACAAGCGCCTGGTCGAGAAATCGCGTTACGGCCTGCTGCCGCGCATCGGCGCGGACGGCGCGCGGCCGGCCGAAGTCTACGCGCGCCCAACCGTCGCCTCGGCGAGGCTGCCGCCGGGCGCGCCCCGCGTCGCGGTCATGGTCGGCGGCCTCGGCATCAACGCCGAGGGAACCGCCAACGCCATCGACAGACTCCCCGGCGCCGTTTCGCTTGGCTTTGCGCCTTATGGCGGCGATCTCGAGCGCGAAGCGGCCGAGGCGCGCGCGGCCGGCCACGAAACCCTGCTGCAAGCGCCGATGGAGTCGTTCGGCTATCCCGCCGACAATCCCGGCCCGCACACGCTCATCGCCGCCGCCACGACAAGCGAAAACCTCGACTCGCTGCATTGGCTGATGTCGCGCTTTGCCGGCTATGTCGGGCTGGTTAATTATCTCGGCGGAAAATTCACCGCCGACGCGCGCGTCCTTTCGCCGATCCTCGGCGAAATCGCCGCGCGTGGCCTCGCCTATCTCGACGACGGCTCGTCGCCGCGCAGCGTGGCGCGCGAGGTCGCCTCGAGCCTCGGTTTGCCTTCGGGCGCCGCCGATGTCGTCATCGACGCCAACCCGGCGCCCGAGGCTGTCGAAGCCGCGTTGACCCGGCTGGAGGCGCTTGCTCGCCGCCAGGGCGGCGCGATTGGGGTCGCCGCCGCGCTGCCGGCCAGCGTCGAACGCATCGCGCGCTGGAGCGCCGGCCTGGAGGCGCGCGGCGTCGCGCTCGTTCCGGTCTCGGCGATGATGGCGCGCGCGCCCGGCCCGGCCGCGCAGGCGAGCCCCTGAAACGCCACCGAGGACGAGGAGCCCGTGCCCAAAGACCTGCCCTATCGCCGCAGCGCCGGCGTCATGCTCCTCAACCGCGACGGCGTGGCGTTCATCGGCCGGCGGAAAAAGACCCGCGACGGCGCGCTTGTCGTCGGCCACGAATGGCAGATGCCGCAGGGCGGCATCGACGAAGGGGAGACGCCTCTCGAGGCGGCGCGGCGCGAACTCTACGAGGAGACCAACGTCTGCTCGGCGTCCCTGATCGCCGAAGCGCCGCAGTGGCTGAGCTATGAGCTTCCCGACAAGGTCGGAAGCCGCTGGCGCGGCCGCTATCGCGGCCAGACGCAGAAGTGGTTCCTGATGCGTTTCGAGGGCGAGGATGCGGAAATCGACATCGAGCGCCCCGCCGGCGGCGCCCATGCGCCCGAATTCGACTCCTGGAGATGGGAGCGCCTGGAGGCGCTGCCGGACCTCGTCGTCCCGTTCAAGCGGCGCGTCTACGAAGAGGTCGTCGCCATGTTCGCGCCGCTGGCGCGGCCGGCCTAAGCCCCTGGCGCCGCGCCGGCGAGCCGCGCTCGCGATGCGTCGTTCGTCCGAAAAGCGGGACGTCCTACCCGTCCGCGCCGTTGCGCAACGGCGGCGCGGGCGTGGTCGGTCGGGTGTAGAGCGTCAACGGGTCCGGCGCGCCGGAGCGGGTCGTCATGACGCTGGCCGTCCTGCGATAGCCGGCCAGCCAAGTTGCGACGCGCGGGTCGTTGAAATGTTGCGCCGCCCATGCCTCTTCGACGATGACGGCGTCGGGCTGGCCCTGTTCGACGTCGGCCAGGAACATCTCGAGATCGAGCTTCTTCAGCGCTTCCAGGCGGCGGCGCGCCGGCGCGTCCGGCGCGCCGTGCTCCAGAATCCGATCGACGTGATCGGTGAGAAGGAGGCTGATGACCCGCTGCGTCCATCGTCCCTGCACCCGACTGACCAGCGGATGAGCGAGATTGCCGATGGCGGAAACGAGCGCGATTTTCGGATGAGGGCCGATTGCGCGCACCTCGCGTTCGAAGTCCGGCGCGCCGCGCCAGTTCAAGTGGAACGCGAACAGCGCCAATCCCAGCGCGCCGCACGAAAGCGCGCTGGCGAAGAATGACGCCACGGCGCGCGACTTGTGGCGCGCCGGGACCAAAATCGCATAGATCGCCAGCGTCGCCGCCGCGGCCAACAGAAAGTCGCCACGCATAGGGACGCCGCCCCAATAGCCCATTGCGGCAGCCATCGCCGCGCAATTCGCCAGCGGCGCGAATATCCAGAGGGCGGGGCGGCGCAGATCGTCCGCGGCGACGATCGTCACGGCGACGAACATCAGCGCGACGGCGAAATAGCCGTGATAGGCGAACCCCTTGGCCTGGACGAAATAGGCCGCCGCCGCGCCGGTCGAGGCGAGCGCGGCGACGTCCGCGAGCGAGTTCTTCTCCCCGCCCGTGCGCCGAACCAGCAGCGCCGCCGCCAGAACGGCCCAAACCGCCGCGACGGGGGTGAGCAGCGCCGACGTGAAGCTGACGCGGTCGGCGACATAAGTCGTCATCGTCATCGGCAGCATGGCGTCGAAGTAACGCGGGAAGGCCGCGAAGCTCGCGGCGCCGGCGAGCCCGAGAGCGCCGGCGGCCGCGTAAAGCTCGGGAAAGCCGAACAGCGCCGGCGCGCCGCGGCGCCAGGCGACATAGGCCGCCGCCGGCGCGAAGGCGAGCGCGTAATGCGGACGGACGGCGCAGACCAGTCCGGCCGCCAACCCGGCGATCGCCGCCGCCGAGCGCGAGACCTGCGAGCCTTCGGCGCGAAGAGTCAGAACCGTCAGAAAGGGAAGCGCGAGGGCCAGCGCCAGATGATCGCGCTGGCCGAAGGCGTAGTCCGGCGCCAGCAGGAGCGCCGCCGCGGCGCCGACGAGCGTCGGAGCGCCGATCCTGCCGGCGAGCCAGAGGCCGTACAGCAGGCGAGCGCAAGCGTAGAGACAGCCGGCGACGATGGCGAAGACGTAAATGACGAAAACGGGCTCGCGCGCGACGCCGAGCCATTTCGCGACGACGACGGGCGGGAGATACAGGAGGAGAGCCGGCGGCGGACTGTTCTCGAGAAAGTCGACGTAAGCCGTCTGGCCTTCGAGCCATCGCTCGCAGCAGATCATCAGCCACAGCGGATCGGCGTAGACCCCGAGGCGGACCTGTGTTGCGAAGGTCGCGAGCGTCACGGCGCCCAGCGCCAACCACAGCGTGCGGGCGCGAACGGTTTCGGCGGCGACGGAGGGGACGCCTTCGGCCGACGCCGGGGCGGAACGCAAAGCGACGGTCATTCGATGCCTCGCCCCAACAGGCGCCGAACTCCCGCCGGCGCCGCGAATTGTCTAAAGGCCCGGGCGTAACAATTCGTTACGATCTCGCCGCCGGCCGGCGGCGCGACAAAAACGGCCCGGCGGGGGCCGGGCGGCGGCGATTTCGTTGGAATAGCGCAAATGTCGACGCGCTTCGAGTCGGCGAAGCGGCGGTCCTCGGGCCGAGCAAATCGGCGATCGCGCGGATTACGGCGGCGCCGGCGCGCGAGTCCCCATTTTCATCGTCGCAACGGTTCGCCGGAGCCTCCGGCGCTGGGATCGGCGCGGCTTCGCCTCACCGCCCGGCTTCGATGCCCTCAAGCGCCTGCTCCATCGCCTGGTCCATCTTGCGACGGACGCGATGCGCGGAAATCTCGACCCCGCCGCGCGCCAGCTCCCCGCGCAGCTCCGCGGCCAGCGTCCCGTCGTCGCCGCGCCCGACTTGCGCTTCGACCAGCGCGTCGGCCCGGGCCTTCGCCGCTTCTCCTTCGTAGCCGAGCAATTTGGCCGCCCAAAGACCGACCAGCTTGTTTCGCCGAGCCAGCGCCTTGAACCGCACTTCCTCGCTGATCACGAAGCGTTTCTCGAAACACTCTTCCCGCTGCTCGAACACGCCGCTCATGTCATCCTCCCGACCCTGTGCGTCGCGCTCTGTTGCGCCAACTCCCTTATGTCATCTAGAGTCGCTCCGGCGCAACCGCAAGCCCTCTGCGCCATATCGATACGCCCAAATATATTCGCGCGACGCGTTGACGGCGCCGAGACTCGCCTGAGCCGCCCCCTGCCTCTCGTAAGCGAAGACGCCAAAAGAGGGGAAGAGCCGCGCGGCGCGCGCTCCTCTTCCCCGGCTCGCCTAGGAGAGGCGCGGCGATGGGCCGAGGCGATTGGCCGCGAGGCTTGACGAATCGCGTGATTCGCCAAGCCGTCGGGCGGTGTTTTCCACGTCAGGCCAGACAGGCGCGCGCCAGTTTCTGGAACGCGCGCGCGCGATGGGAGAGCGCCTGCGATCCGTCGGCGGGCAGCCCATGCTTTTCGCGCGCGCTCATTTCGCCGAAGCTGCGCGCATGACCTTGGGGAATGAAGATCGGATCGTAGCCGAAACCCGCCGTCCCGCGCGGGGGAAAGACCAGCCGGCCGTCGACCCGGCCCTCGAACGTCTCGACGTGACCGTCGGGCCAGGCGATCGCCAGCACGCTGACGAAATGCGCGCGCCACGGCGGCGGCGCGCCGCGGCTCTTCAATTCGCGCTCGATGCGCGCCATGGCGGCGGGAAAATCGCGCTCCTCGCCAGCCCAGCGCGCCGAATGGACGCCCGGCGCGTCGTCGAGCGCCGCGACGCACAGGCCCGAATCGTCGGCGAGCGCCGGAGCCAAGGCGGCGCGCGCGGCCGCCCGCGCCTTCAGCGCGGCGTTGGCGGCGAAGCTGTCGCCGTCCTCCTCGGGCTCGGCGAGGCCGAGATCCCCAGCGCCGACGACGTCGACGCCGAACGGAGCGATGAGGTCGCGAATCTCGGCGAGCTTGCCCTTGTTGTGGGTCGCCGCGACCAGTCGGCCGACGAGACGGCGATGCGCGCCCGCGGGCGCTTCGTTCACGGCGCGACGACCTTGTAGCGTTGGCCCGGGATCAGCGGTTCGGCGCGCTCGAAGCCGTTGAGAACTAGGAACTGACCGAGCGCGCGCTCTTCGAACGGCATGCGCCGCGCCAACGTCTCGGCGGTGTCGCCCGCCTGCGCCTCGACGATCTGCAGGCGCAGCGCTCGCGCCTCGGCCGCTTCCTCGGGGCTCAGACGATGGAACGACTCGATGGCGGCTCGGAAGCGCGCGTCCACCGCCGGAGTCAGACTGTGCGCGGCGAAGATCAGGCGAAAGACGCGACCGTCGAGCCGCACGGCGCCGAGGCGAAAGCTCCATTGTTCGCCCTGGGCGACCGCCGTCGCCTTGGCGAGGTCGCCGCCTTTGAGCGTATCGATCGAGCCGGTCTTCACCCCGTCGATCCAGCCCGAGGCGAGCGCGCTCTCCAGCGTCGACGAATCGCTCAGCGCGATGCTGTCGAGCCGCAACGCCTGCGCGCCGCCCTCGCCGACCCCGATCAGCGCCTCCGCCTGGTTTTCGAGGGCGAAGCCCGGCGGCGCGGTGAAGGCGAAGCCCAGTTTGGGATGCAGGAAGCGCTCGCCGCGCACCAGTCCCTGCGAGGGATCGTCGCCATAGGCGATGCCGTCGATCGCGGTCAAATAGGCGTCGCGGGCGGTCTCCCCGACGCCCGGCGCGCCGAACTGGCGCGCTTCGGCGATCGCCTGCGCGACGCGCTCCGGCGTCGAAGGATGGGTCGCCAGCATGTCGGGCTTGTCGGCGGCGCCGAGCCCGATCAACGAGGCGCGCAACGCGCTCCAGCGCCCCAACGAGGTCAGGAAACGCGAGGCGGCGTAAGGGTCGTAACCGGCCTTGGCGATGTCGCCGATGCCGATCTTGTCGGCCTCGAACTCCTGCTCGCGCGAGAAGCGCGCGATCGACAATTTCATCCGCGCCTCGACCTCCTGGCCTTCCCCGGGGCGATCGAGAACCTGCTCGGAAACGCGGGTGAACAGCGCGGCGGTCTTTTCCAGTTCGGCGCGCTGGGCGGCGTGGTGGGCGGTCACGTGCGCGATTTCGTGCGCCATCACCGCGGCTGCTTCCGATCCGTCGTTGGCGAGCGCGAGCAGGCCGCGGGTGACGAAAATGTCGCCCGAGGGAAGGGCGAAGGCGTTGACCACGGGCGAATCGAGGATGGTCACGCGATAGGGCTCGGACGGTGTTTCGCTCGCCGGCGCGAGACGCGCCAGCATCTGGTCGAGAAAGCGTTCGGCCGCCGGCGCGCTGTATTCGCCGCCGAAGGCGTCGATCAGGCGCTTGCGCTCGGGGCTGGCGAGCGCGCCGCCGGTGGTCTGCGGCGCCGCGGCGGGCGCAAAGCCGCCGGCCGAGGGGCCCGGCGGCGCGTCGATCGCGGCGCAGCCGGCCGCCAGCAGCGTCAGCGCGGCGGCTGCGGCCGTCGCGGCCTGCCGCGCGCAGGCGCCAAGGCCCGACGCGATGCGCGCTCGTCTCGTTTCGCCCGCCGCCTTAATCATCCGCCCGGATCGCCCTTTGCTCGCCTTCGACTCGGCCCAGGCGCTCGATCATGAGCGGCTCGGCGACTTCCAGTCTGGGGCCGAAGCGGTCGTCGAGCACGCCCCGCGCCCGAATTCTCTCGCCCGCCAGGGCGCCGAGCGGCAGGCCGGCGCTTTGAAACGCGGCCTGCGATTTCCGCGCGACGACGACGCTCAATTCGCCGCGCCCGCCGAAATCAAGATAGAGCCGCGAGCGCCCGACGCCAACTCTGCGCACCGTCCCCTCGACGACGACGAAGCGCCCGTCGCTGCCGGCGAGTTCTTCCGCGTCCCCCGCCTCGAGGATGGAATAGTCGGGATCGTCCCACAGGCCAAGCCCCGCGGCGCGCGCTTTGGCTTCGGCGGTCAGTCGTTCGCCGGCACAGCCGCGCGTCTCGAATTCCGGCCTGACGCGCGCAAAGCCGGCCGACAGCAGCAGCAGCGCGGCGGACGACTCGCCCCCGCCGGAGGGCTCGGAAAGCATGAGATCGGCCGGAACCCGCCCCCAGCGATCGGGCGGGGCGGCGAAGGCGACCAGCGCGGCCTCGCGGCCGGCGAGGCGCTCCTTGAGGAACGCGCGCGCGTTCGCCGCCGTCTCGGCCGCCCCGCGCGCCGGATCGGGCATGTCGAGACCGGCCAGGCGCGCCAGCCGGCCGTCCTCGAGGCGAAGCTCCAGCCGCTCGGTCACTTCGGCGATCTTCGCCGTCCCCGCCGCGACGCCGCAAGCCGCCGAGGCCGGCTCGGCGAAGGCGAGGACGAGGGCGAGCGCCGCGCCGGCGCCGGGCCGGCCGCGCCAAATCTCGGGATGCGCGAGCGACGTTTTCATGCTAGAGGCGCTTTGCCGTCGAGGACGAAACGCTCTTTAGCGGCTTTCTTCCGCGCCGTCATGACGAATGCGGCGCGGGGCGACGAAATAATGCTTCGGCGCGGGGTTTGCCCCGAGCGCGAATGCCAGGGGTCCCGGTAGCTCAGCAGGATAGAGCACAGGTTTCCTAAACCTGGGGTCAGGGGTTCGATTCCCTTCCGGGACGCCAATAAAATCAAATGCGTAGTGCGGCGGCAGGAACAAGACAAGAACGGACGTTTCGGGACAGCGCTGGACACAACGCAATACGTAGCGTATATAGTTCCTCGTGATCCTTGGCTTTGCAGACGCCGAAACCGAACGGTTTTTCAGGAAAGGCGTTTGCCCGGCTCAATGGCGCGCCTTGTCGAAAGTCATCGCCCGAAAGCTGGACATGCTAGACGCCGCGCCGTCGCTCGATACGCTGCGCTCGCCGCCCGGCAATCGGCTAGAGGCTTTGAAGGCCGATCGGGCGGGACAATTCAGCATTCGCGTCAATGATCGTTGGCGCGTCTGTTTCGTCTGGACCGAGGCAGGCCCGGATCGGGTCGAGATTGTGGATTATCATTGAAGGAACGCGCCATGCCCCGCCTGCGCACCCATCCTGGCGAAATCCTCGCCGAGGAATACATGAAGCCCCTCGGCTTGTCGGCGAACGCCCTGGCGCAAGCCATCGGCGTCCCCGGCAACCGCATCAGCGATATCGTCCGCCAACGGCGCGACGTCTCCGCCGACACGGCCATTCGTCTCGGCCGGTATTTCGACGTCGACGCACGTTTTTGGTTGAACCTTCAGGCCGCCTATGACCTTTCGCGCGCGATGAACGAACACGACTATTCCCACCTGCGATCCCGCTCCGACGCGGCCGCTTAAGGCGGCGGCGGTTCGCCGAGCGGCGGATCGCGAGCCTGTCGGGCGGCCAGCGCCAGCGCGTCGCGCTGGCGCGCGCGCTCGCCATCCGGCCGCGGGTTCTGCTGCTCGACGAGCCGCTCGCCGCGCTCGACGCGGCCTTGCGCGACCACCTGCGCGGGGAAGTCGCGGCGATGCTGCGCCGCTTTCAAATCACCGCGCTCTACGTGACGCACGATCAGGCCGAGGCGATGGAGATCGGCGACCGCGTCGCCGTCATGCAGGGCGGCCGAATCGTGCAATTGGGAACCGCGCGGCAGATCTACGAGACCCCGACGACGCGCTTCGTCGCCGAATTCGTCGGCGAAATGAACCGCCTGTCCGCACGCTCGGCGGCGCGCGCGGGCCTGGGCGAGGGCGACGTCTGGTTTCGCCCCGAAGCGGCGCGGCTTGCCGCTCCCGGCGCCGGCGGGCTCCAAGGCCGAGTGACGCAGGCGACCTTCTTCGGCGCCCTGACGCGCATGACCGTCGATTGCGAGGGAGAAGAGATCAGCCTTTTCGCCTCGCCCAAGGCCGCGGCCGCCGTCGGCGCGACGGTCGGCGTCGAAATCGATCGCTCGGCGGCGCTGCGTTTCGAGGAGGATCGAGGATGCTGATCGCGCAGATATCCGATCTTCACGTTCGTCCGGCGGGGGAGCTGGCCTACGGCGTCGCGCCAACCAACCTCATGGCCGAAAGCGCCATTTATGCGTTGTCGCGGTTGCGCCCGGGGCCCGATGTCGTGGTCTTGACCGGCGACGCCGCCGACTGCGGTCTCGAAGAGGAATACGCGATCCTTATCGCGCTGCTCGGCCGGTTGTCCTGTCCGGTCTACGTCATTCCCGGCAGTCACGACCGCCGCGAGGCGATGCGCGCCGCCTTCGCGCCTTTGGGCAAGTTCGGCGCGCGCGGCCCGCTGAACTTCGCCGCCGAAGTCGGCCCGCTGCGACTGATCGGCCTCGACAGCGTCGTCGAAGGCGCGAGCCACGGCGAGCTTTCGAGCGAGACGCTGGCGTTTCTCGACGCCGAGCTTTCGCGGCGCCGCGATCGGCCGACGATCGTCTGCCTGCACCATCCCCCGATCGACTGCGGCATCGCGCATATGGACCGCATTCGCCTCATCGCCGGCGGCGAGGATCTGGCGCGGATCATTGGCGCGCATCCGCAGGTCGAGCGAATCCTCGCCGGCCACCATCACCGCTCGATCCAGGCCCGCTTCGCCGGAACGATCTGCCAGATCGCGCCGTCGGTCGCGCACGCCGTCGCGCTCGACCTCAGCCACGACGGCGCCCCGGCCTTCGCGCTCGAACCGCCGGCGTTTCTTTTGCACCAGTGGATCGAGTCCGTCGGCGTCGTCACCCACACGGCCTTCGTCGATCGCGCGCCCGGACCGTTTCCGTTCGTGCTGCCCCCGGAATACCCAAGGCGGTGACCGCGGCGCCATCGACGGGCGCCGAGGGAACGTTGCGACTCGGGCGGCCTCGCCCGCGCCGCTCACGAGCGAAACAGCGCAAAATAAATCACGTACAGCCAACCGAAAAGGCCGTCGACGATCGCCCACAGGATCGAATGGTTGTTCGTGTAGGAAATAGCGATCGCGAGGGCGGAGCCGAAGCCGACGCCGTATTTGGCCCCCTCGATGCGAACGCCGTAGAAGCGATTGGCCGCCATGTTCTTTGCCCCCGAACGGAACGCCGTCCAGGCGCAGAGCCTAGCGCAAAGACGGGTCCGCCGCCGATTTTTTCTTAATCGCGCGCGAGCGCCTCGACAACGTCCGACCCAGGCGGTCGCCCTCGCGCGCGTCCATCGTCGAACAAATGTCGCCCCGCCGGCGTCTCCCCCCTCGCCAATTCGGCCGTTTCGCATTATAGGCGCGTTCCGAGATGTCAAACGAGGAGGCCGCGCCTCCCCAACAGGAGCTTCCATGAAACTCTCCCCGCAAGCGCCGGCCCGCCGGCTCGCCCTCCACCTCGCCTCGAGCCTCGGGGCGGCCCTGGCCCTGGCCGGCGCCGCCCATGCGGACCCCAAGATTGTCGCCAAGGTCGACGGCGTTGCGATCACCGAAGACGACGTTAATGACGCGCTGCTCGACATCGGCCCCGGCCTGCCGCAGAAGCTCGAAGGGCCGGCGCGCGAAAAATATGTGGTCGACTACCTCATCGACCTCAAACTCGTGGCCAAGAAGGCCGAGGCCGACAAGCTCGACGCCGGCGCCGATTTCACCCGCCGCCTCGCCTATTATCACGACAAGCTGGCGATGCAGGCGCTGCTGACCGGCGTCGCCAAGGCGGCCGTCACCGAGGAAGCCGAACACAAGGCCTATGACGAAGCGGCCAAGGCGCAGCCTCCGGCGGAGGAGGTTCACGCCCGCCATATCCTGCTGCCGACCGAAGAGGAGGCCAAGGCGGCGCTGGCGCGCATCAAGGCGGGCGAGGACTTCGCCAAAGTGGCGACCGAATTGTCGAAGGACCCGGCGGGCGAGGGCGGCGACCTCGGCTGGTTCACCAAAGACCGCATGGTGCCCGAATTCGCCGACGCCGCGTTCAAGCTCCAGCCCGGCCAGGTCTCCGATCCGGTGCAGAGCCAGTTCGGCTGGCACATCATCAAGGTCGAGGAGAGGCGGATGAGGACTTTCCCGCCCTTCGATCAGGTCAAGGATCAGGCCGCTCGCTATGTCGCGCAAAAGGCGCAGGGCGACCTGATCGCCGCGCTGCACCAAGGCGTCAAGATCGAGAGGTTCGACGAGGAGCCGACGCCGACCGGCGACGCCAAGGCGCCCGACGGCGACGCCAAGCCCAAGACGCCGTGAACGGCGCCGCGGCGCTTGCGGAAGCGTGATTTCGCGCGACCGCCGGGTTCGGCGTCGCGCCCCGAGATCACGCCCCGCAAGCCAAGGAATCAGGAAGTTCGCGCCATGGCCGATCCCGCCCCGCTCTCCCCGCTCGCGCCGAAGAAGTATCCGGCTCTGCCCGCGATCGCGGGCGTGCGCTTCGCTGCGGCCGCCGCGGGCGTGCGCTACGAGGGGCGCGCCGACGTGATGCTCGCTTTGTTCGATCCTCCGGCGCGGGTCGCGGGCGTGTTCACCCGCTCCAAGTGCCCCTCGGCGCCGGTCGACTGGTGCCGCGCCAATCTGCCGAGAGCGCAAGCGCGCGCGCTGATCGTCAATTCCGGCAACGCCAACGCCTTCACCGGCGCCGCCGGCCTGAGCGCGGCGGCAAGCGTCGCCGAGGCGGCGGCCAAGGCGACGGGCGCCGCGGCGCACGAAATCTACCTCGCCTCGACCGGCGTGATCGGCGAGCCGCTGGAAGCCGGCCGGATCACGCGCGCGCTCGACAAGCTGATCGCCGGCGCCAGGCCCGACGCGCTGATGGACGCCGCCAAGGCGATCATGACCACCGACACGTTCCCCAAGGTCGCGACCGCGCGGGCGAAGATCGGCGACGTGGAAGCCATCATCAACGGCGTCGCCAAGGGCGCCGGCATGATCGCGCCCGACATGGCGACGCTGCTGTCCTTCGTCTTCACCGACGCGCCGATCGCCGCTCCCGCCCTGCAAGCGCTGCTGTCGAAATCCGTGCAGCGTTCCTTCAACTGCATCACCGTCGACAGCGACACCTCGACCTCCGACACGCTGCTGATCTTCTCGACAGGCGCGCCGGAAATCGCCGACGCCGCCGACCCGCGCCTTTCCGCGTTCCGCCGCGCGCTCGATAAATTGCTGCTCGATCTCGCCCAGCAGGTGGTGCGCGACGGCGAGGGCGCGCATAAATTCATCGAAGTGCGCGTCGCCGGCGCCGCCTCGCGAAAAGGCGCCAAGCGCATCGCGCTCGCCATCGCCAATTCGCCGCTGGTCAAGACCGCCTGCGCCGGCGAAGACGCCAATTGGGGCCGCGTCGTCATGGCGGTCGGCAAGGCGGGCGAAAAGGCCGAGCGCGACAGGCTCGACATCTTCTTCGGCGACATCCGCGTCGCCCACGCCGGCCAGCGCGATCCCGATTACGACGAAGCGGCGGCCTCCGCCTATATGAAGCGCAAGAATATCGTCATCGGCGTCCACGTCGGCGTCGGGACCGCGACGGCGAAAGTGTGGACCTGCGACCTCACCAAGGATTACGTCGCCATCAACGGCGACTACCGCTCTTGAGGCTGCTCATCGTCGTCGCCGTCGCGCTGGTCGACGCAGAGGATCGCGTGCTGATCGCTGAGCGTCCGAGGGGCAAGGCGATGGCGGGCCTGTGGGAATTTCCCGGCGGCAAGCTCGCACCCGGCGAGCGGCCCGAGGACGCGCTGATCCGCGAATTGCGCGAGGAGCTGGGCGTCGAGGTCGAGGCGGCGCGCCTCGCGCCGCTGACCTTCGCCAGCCACGCCTACGACGACTTCCACCTGCTGATGCCGCTCTATGTCTGCCGGCGCTGGGAGGGCCTCGTTCAGCCGCTGGAGGGGCAGGCGCTGAAATGGGTGCGGCCGAAAGACCTGCGCGATTATCCGATGCCGCCGGCCGACGAGCCGCTGATCCCGCATCTCATCGATTTGCTGGGGTGAGACGGGCGGATTGTTTGTCGAGCGGTAAGGGCTCGTCCGCTTGAAAATCGGCCGGCTTTGGATAAAATAGCCAAATTCGAGATTTTTCCCATGCCCTCGACCCGCGTCACCGCCAGCCAGTTCCAGCAATCCTTCGGCGCGCTGAGCGACCAGGCCCGCCGCGAACCGGTGGTCATCACCAAGCACGGACGCGATTCGCTGGTGGTCATGTCGGCGGAGGAATGGGCGCGGCTGAAACGGCGCGATCGGCGCGTCGGTCTGGCGGAGGAACTGCCGGAGGAATGGATCGAGGCCGTGCGAAGCTCGGAGGTTCCCGAAGAGTACGCCCATCTCGACGCCGAGATGAAGTGACCGGCAGTGGCCCTGCCGAAACCCGTCCCGGGCCTCGTCATTCGATACAGCTATCTCTGGCACGGCGAATATCGCCAAGGCCGCGACGAGGGTGGGAAGGATCGCCCCTGCGCGATCGTCGCGGCGATCCGCGTGGACCAGGATGGCGATGCGCGCGCGCTGGTCCTGCCGGTGACGCACAGCCCGCCGGAACGTCTGGACCTTACGATCGAAATTCCCGCCAAAGTCAGACAGCGGCTGAGGCTCGACGACGCGCGCTCCTGGGTCGTGCTTTCCGAGTGGAACGAATTCGTCTGGCCCGGCCCGGACCTGAGGCGCCTGCCCGGCGCGGACGAGTCTTCCGTCGCCTACGGCATGCTGCCGCCGAGCCTCTACGCGATCATCCGCGACCGCTTCCTCGCCCTCGTCCGCTCGCGCGCCGCTGTGCGCGTGCGGCGGACGTGAGGCCGGGCGACGGCAGGCGGTCCTAACCCCGGCGAGCGGGTAGAGCCGGATAGAGGGTCGCCGGCCCGAACGTTCGGCAAGGGCGGATTCCGGCCGGGCGCGACGACCGTGCGGGAGGACATCCGCCCATATAATTCGCACGCGCTATGCCTTTGATATTTCGGCGCTTAGACTGACGTGCGGAATTCTTGATTTCTGCACATTAATGCGGAGACATGTAGGAGCCTTGACACAGACACAGACAAGGCGTAGATATGCGGCAGATATGATGGGGAGGTCAAATGGACATTCTTTTCAAGCTTCCGCCGTTCGGAAAATTCGTGGATGCGTTGAATGCCGCAGGAGTGAAGACCAAAACGGCGCGTGGGTTTTGGGGCGGCGTCGCCGATGACGGGGAGATTGTGGTCACGTCATGGACAGATGGAAATGACGGGAAGGGTCGGTTTTATATCTGGCGACCCACCACGAACCACGGCGGCCTAAAGACCCAATGGGAAGTCGGCAACATTCGCGTTGGAACCGAAGTGCGGATGATTTTGCTTCGTCAACGCGGTGATGTTCCGATCACACAGCCCGGCCGGTCAGTGGCCGGAGCGGTCTTAATGCCTGGAAAATGGCGGGTTGTGGAATTGGTGGATGACAAAGACTGGGCCGCCGTTATTGAACCGGCCTCCGCCACGTCTCGACGTTCCGACGCCGCATAAGCTCCGCTATGGAACGTTTCCGCCCGCCGCCGCGCGCTCGCCGCCGCCTACCTGTCCAGCCCGCCCATCAGCATGTACTTGATCTCGACATATTCCTCGGCGCCGTGGCGCGAGCCTTCGCGGCCGAGGCCGGATTCCTTGACGCCGCCGAAGGGGGCGAGTTCGCTCGAGATGAGGCCGGAGTTGATGCCGACCATGCCGTATTCGAGCGCCTCGGCGACCCGCCAGACGCGGCCGAGGTCGCGGGCGTAGAAGTAGGAGGCGAGGCCGAACGGCGTGTCGTTGGCGAGCCGGATCGCCTCGGCCTCGTCCTGGAAGCGGAACACCGGCGCGACCGGCCCGAACGTCTCCTCGCGCGACAGCAGCATCGCCGGCGTCGCGTCGGCGAGCACCGTCGGCTCGTAGAACGTGCCCCCGAGGGCGTGGCGCTTGCCGCCGATGGTTAAGCGCGCGCCCTTGGCCAGCGCGTCGGCGACGTGCTCCTCGACCTTGGCGAGCGCCGCCGCGTCGATCAGCGGTCCCTGCGTGACCCCGGCTTGGGTTCCGTCGCCGACGCGCAAGAGCCCGACGGCGCGCGTCAGCTTGTCGACGAAGGCGTCGTAAATCTTGTCCTGCGCGAACAGACGGTTGGCGCAGACGCAGGTCTGGCCCGTGTTCCGGAACTTTGAGGCGATCGCGCCCTCGACCGCGGCGTCGAGGTCGGCGTCGTCGAAGACGATGAACGGCGCGTTGCCCCCGAGCTCCAGCCCGACCTTCTTCACCGTCCCGGCAGCCTGGCGCATCAACAGCTTGCCGATTTCGGTGGAGCCGGTGAAGCCGACGAAGCGCACCGCCGGGTGCTCGCACATCGCCTTGCCGATCGCCGCCGCGCCGCCGGTGAGGATGTTGAGCACGCCGGCCGGCATCCCGGCGCGCTGCGCGAGTTCGCCGAGGGCGAGGGCAGTCAGCGGCGTCGCGTGCGCGGGCTTGACCACCGCGGCGCAGCCGACCGCGATCGCCGGCGCGACCTTGCGGGTGATCATCGCCGCGGGAAAGTTCCACGGGGTGATCGCCGCGACGACGCCGATCGGCTGCTTGACCACGAGAATGCGCGAGTCGGCGCGGAACGTCGGGTTGATCTCGCCATAAATGCGCTTCGCCTCCTCGGCGTAGAATTCGACGAACGAGGCGGCGTAGTCGACTTCGCCGCGCGCCTCGGCGAGCGGCTTGCCCTGTTCGCTGGTCATGATCAGCGCGAGGTCGTCGCGGTTGGCGACGATGAGATCGAACCAGCGCCTGAGGATCGCTGCGCGCTGCTTGGCGGCGCCCTTGGCCCATAGCGGAAACGCGCGCGCCGCCGCCTCGATCGCCGCGACCGTCTCGGCTTCGCCGAAGCGCGGCACGCTGGCGATCGGCGCGCCGTCGGCGGGATTGTGGATGGGGTCGACGCCTGCGCCTGCCCAAGCGCCGTCGATCAGGCACTGCGAGCGCAGCAGGGTCGGGTCGGAAAGCTTCATGGCGACCTCGTTTGCAGCGCCGTCGCGCGAACCGACGCGGCGGCGGGCGAAGGCTATAGAACCGGCGCCGCGGAGCGTAAAGCGGGCGCTTGGGCCGGCGTTCGATGAGCGCTGCGTCTGCGCCGCAGCGTCCTCTCGCGAGCCGGCTCAATCGGGCGCGATGAGCGGCAGGCTCGGAAGATAGGCGCGATAGCGCGCCGCGTCGCGCGTCAACAACCGATATCCGGCGATCGCCGCGTGGGCGCCCATCAGAAAGTCGGGGAGAGGCGATCGCTTCAATCCGCCGCGTCGCCGGCAAGCGAGATACGACTTTCCCGCGAGAAAGGCCGCCTCATAGGGAATCGGCTCTCGTTCGAACATTTCTTTCGGCAGCGCGGCGTCGAGGTCCTCGATCCGCGAAAAGCGCACAGAGACTTCGGCGTAGACGATCGGATTGATGACGAGACGGAAGCGATCGGCTGCGCTCGCCACCGCCGCCGCGGACCATGAGAACCATTGCGCGTCCTCGCTCATGAGGTCGATGAGGACGTTGATGTCGATCAGGACGGCGCTCATTCATTCGCCGCGCGTCAGCGCCATGATGGCGTCCGTGCTCATCGCGACGTCCCCGCGTCCGCGCAAGTGGGCGATCACGCGCGCGCCTCGGCCGCTCTTGGCGGGCGCGGGGGCGGGCAATATTCGCACGACTTCGCCGTCGAATTCGAAATCGACCTCGGTGTGCGGCAGCAGACCCGCGCGTTGGCGGATTTCCGCCGGGATCGTCACTTGGCCTTTCGAGGTGATGCGCATGGTCGATTCCTTACTCTTACATGTAAGAGTAATACCGTGGCGCCGAAGGGCAAGACGAGAGCGGCGGACCCGAGACGACGCGCAGACGCTCGCAAGCCGTGCGAAATGAGCTAAAACGTGTCGCATTCCGGAGGGAGCATGACCATCGATCGACGCAGGATGATGGGCGGCGCCGTCGCGATGGCGGGCGCCGGATTTTTGCCGATCCTCCGCGGCCGCGGCGAGGAACTCGGTTCGGGCGGCGACGCGACCGCCGCGCTTCGCCGCGCCATCGACGCCGCGACCCGCGCCGGCCGCCCGACCGTCCTGCCGGCTGGAACGCTTCGCGCCGCGCCTTTGCGTCTTCCCGACGGCGCCCGGCTGATCGGCGTTCCCGGCGCGACGCGCCTCGTGCTCGAAGGCGACGGACCGCTCGTCGCGGCCGAGGGCGGCGCGCGCGTCGCGCTCTCGGGCCTCACCTTCGACGGCGCCGACCGCCCGCTCGGCGGCGACCGCGGCCTGATCGACTTCTCCAACGTCGGCGAGCTGACGGTCTCCGATTGCGCGATCGAACACGCCGGCGGCGTCGGCCTGCGCCTGCGCGGCTGCGGCGGCTGGATCGAGCGCAACAGCATCCGCGACATCGCCGCCGGCGGCGTTTTTTCCACCGACGCGACCGGCCTCGTGATCGCCGACAACCGCGTCGAGCGCTGCGGCGACAACGGCGTCCAGGTCTGGCGCTCGACCCGCGGCGAGGACGGCACGCGCGTCTCGGGCAACCGCGTCGGCGACATCGGCAACGTTTCGGGGGGCTCCGGCCAGTACGGCAACGGCGTCTCGATCTTCCGCGCCGGCGGCGTCCTGGTCACGAACAACGTCATCCGCCGCTGCGCCTTTACGGCGGTGCGCAACAACGGCGGCGCGGGCGTCGTCATCAGCGACAACAGTTGCGCCGACCTCGGGGAGACCGCGATCTTCGCCGAATTCGAGTTCGAAGGCTGCGTCATCGCCGACAATTCCATCGACGGCGCCCTCTGCGGCGTGCAAATGGTCAATTTCGCCGACCACGGCGGTCGCGCCGCGGTCTGCTCCGGCAACATGATCCGCAACCTCAAGCCCCTCCAAGGCCATTCCGGCCGCGAATTCGGCTACCAATTCGGCGTCAAGGTCGAGGCCGACGCCACGGTCAGCGGCAACGTCATCGAGGGCGCGGCGTGGGTCGGAATTCTGGTCGGTTGGGGCGCCTCGCTGCGCGACGTGGCGGTCCTCGGCAATGTCGTGCGCGACGCGCCGATCGGCATCGGCGTCTCGATCGTCCAAGGCGCGGGCTCGGCGGTCATCGCCGACAACGTGATCTCCGGGGCGAGCCGGGGCGCGGTGCTGGGGATGAATTTCGACGAGCCGGCCACCGCCGATCTCGCGCGCGGCGCCGCCGCGCCGCCGCAATTGCGGATCAGCGGCAATCAGGCGACGTGACGGAAGTCCAGACTGTTGTTCGGCGCGCCGCTACGATCGCGGCAGCCGCAAAGACGACGATGGCGGCGAAATAAAGAGGGGAGCGCGCGGGCTTCACGCCGAGGGCGTCACAACACTTGTCAGGCCGCCTCTGACCCCCTGTCGGATAAGGCGCACAAATAGGCGGCGTTGGCGATCGGCGTCCGCTGAAGTGGCCCCCGGAAATGGGACCACTGGCTTAGTTGGAAGAAGTCTGCTCCGAATGGCTTGGAACGGAGCGGAACATGATGAAGGCGAGACGGAAGATTGACGCGGCGCTGAAGGCGCTGCGCGAGCAGGCGACGGTGAACGACCTGGCGCAACGCTACGAGGTTCATCCGAACCAGGTTTACGCGTGGAAGAAGCAACTGCTGGACAACGCGGCGCGGGCGTTCGACGCCAAGATCGGGCAGGACGCCGAAGCAGCGGCGTCGCGCGAGATCGAGAAGCTTCACGCCAAGATTGGCCAGTTGACGATCGAGAACGATTTTTTCGCCAAGAGGTTCGGCACGGACGAATGCTTCGCATTCGCCTAGAGATGAGCGCGCCGGACCGCCGAGGGCGGCTCGATCGCGCGCATCCCGAGTTGTCGATCCGCCGGCAATGCGAAATGTTGGGCGTCGCGCGTTCGGGCGTCTACCGCAAGCCGCGGCCGGCCAACGACAACGATCTTGAGACGATGCGGCGCATCGACGCGTTGTTCACCGAGCGGCCGTTCTTCGGCGCGCGACGGATCGCCAGGACGCTGAGCGAGGCGGGCTGGCCGCTCAACCGCAAGCGCGCGCGGCGGCTGATGCGGCTGATGGGCATCGAGGCGCTGGGGCCCAAGCCGAGGACGAGCGCGCCCGCGCCGGGTCACAAGATTTACCCCTACCTGCTGCGCGGCCTGGCAATCGACCGGCCCAATCAAGTCTGGGCGGCCGACATCACCTATATCCCGATCGGTCGCGGCTTCCTCTATCTCGTGGCGGTGATCGACTGGGCGAGCCGGGCGGTCCTGTCCTGGCGGCTGTCGAACACGATGGACGCTTCGTTCTGCGTCGACGCGCTGGAGGAGGCGTTGGCCAAGCACGGCAAGCCGGAGATCTTCAACACCGATCAGGGCAGCCAATTCACTGGTTCGGCCTTCACCGGCGTCCTCATCGAGGCTGGCGTGCGCGTCTCGATGGACGGGCGCGGCCGTTGGATGGACAACGTGTTCATCGAACGGGTCTGGCGCTCGCTGAAACACGAGGACGTCTATCTCAAAGGCTACGCCGACGGCCGCGAGGCGAAAGCCGGCATCGGCGCGTACTTCGCCTTCTACAATGAGCGACGCCTTCATCAGGCGCTCGGCTACCGCTCGCCGATGGCCGTCTGGCGCGAAGGCGCCGCGCGCCCGGCCTGTGGACATGTGGACAACGCTCGCGCGTTGACCACATGCCCACAGGAACAACAGCAGACACAGCCCTTGGCGGCATGATAAAGAAGGACAACCAGCAGACGGATTTCCAACTTAGCCGCCGCCAAAAATGGTCCCGCTGCGCGGGTCCACTTCACGCGTCAGGTTGCGAAACTTGCGTCCGATTTGAATCCCATACGTTGGGTGCGGATTTCATGCGCGGTTGACGCTACAGGAGCCTTGTCATTCCGCGCCGTCCAGGTCTGGTTTATCAATTCTTGTTTTTTCCGTCTCCTCTTTGCCGGTCAGCGTTGGAAGTATCTTAAGTAGATTCTCTCTAGGGTGGATGGCGAACGGACATCGATCCGCCAGGAGTGCGTCGGTGCGTGAATTCAAGTACTGGGTTGGCAAGCTTCCCCGCCTCCTTCGCCGACAAGCCCCTCTCTTTATCGGCGCCGGGATCCTGATGGCGTTCGTTGCGGCCGCAACCATAACGCTTGTCGTCTATTTGTACGACCGCGGGATCGAGGAAGCCTCAAGGAGCGCGGCAAATCTTTCCAATGTTATTTCGTACAATACCAATCGCTCATTGCAATCTGTCTCCTTGGCCGTGTCCGACGTCGTTGAGCGTTTGCGAAACGCCGGCGTGAACTCGATCGCCGATATGCAATCTTTGGGCGAAAGCAAAGACATCCAGGCGATGTTGCGCAATCGCGCTGCAGAAAGCACATCGATTGACGGCCTTTTTATTGTCGGCGGCAACGGAACGATCGGCGACCCTTCGCCCTATGGCTTTAGCGGCAGCGAGTACCTGGACTATTTGCGCGACGCCGCTCCCGGCTCTGTCTATGTATCGACGCCGTTTCAAAGCATGGGGACATGGCTGGTGAGTTTTTCGAAGCGCATTTCTGCGCGCGACGGCGCCTTTCTCGGCGCGGTCGCCGGCATCGTCAATTTAGCGACCTTCGACGATCTCTTCGACAAAGTTATGTTTGGCGAGCATGGATCGCTTTTTATCTTTCGTACGGATGGGGCGCTGGTCGCTTGGCATCCGCAGAGTGAAATGGGGTTCGGCTCCAAACTTGGCGACAGCGGGGTGTTTACGGACTTCTTTTCAACGCATCGTGACGGGGTCGTGCGGCGGGAAATTGGATTTGACGGCATGGACCGCATATTCGCCGTCGCTAATTCTCCTAATTTTCCTGTCGCGGCCGTTGTCGCCGTGTCGATGAACGACGTCGTGGCCGATTGGGTCGGTCAGACTGAAGGCCTTGCGTTTGCGGCGGGCGTGATCGTGTTGTCGATTATCGCCGGGGTCGTCAGGCTAGCGGATCGCATCGATCAACTTTCCGACGCTCGGGAACGTGAGGCCGTTCAGGCTCAGCTCGCGATCCAGTACAAGCGGTTCAATAACGCGATGGACAACATCGTGCAGGGACTGGCGTTGTATGATCGGAACAATACGTTGATCGCTTGCAACAAGCGGTATGCGGAAATCTACGGACTTCCTGATAAATTGACGAAGCGCGGGGTCACGCGGGCGCAAATTCTCGACCATCTCGGCGATCAGGGATTCGGAAAGGTCTCAGGCGAACTGCGCACGGAGGCTGACGGCAGTATCTTGATCATTAACGAATTGTCGGACGGACGCGTCATCGCGCAGCGGAAGAAGGAGCTTCCCGACGGCGGATCGGTGTCGACGTGCGAGGATATCACCATGCGGCGTCGGGCCGAACAGAAGGTCCAGGAAATGGCGACGAGCGACGCACTGACCAGATTGGCGAACCGTTACGAGTTCAAGCAACGCCTCGATCAGTGTCTCGCCGAGGTTCGGCGCCGCACTGGCAAGTTCGCCGTTTTCTATCTCGACCTCGATCATTTCAAGGCCGTCAACGACAGTTTGGGGCACCCTGTCGGAGACAAATTGTTGCAGGAGGTCACCGCGCGAATCAAGGCGATCGTCCGTACGGGCGACACTGTGGCGCGGATCGGAGGCGACGAGTTTGCGATCATTCAACGCATCGAGCGCATTCCGCATGATTCAATGCGACTTGCGGAGCGTCTGATCGCTTGCGTAAGTGAGCCTTACAGTATCGACGGCAACAGTATCGTGATCGGAGCAAGCATCGGTATTTCTGTGACGCCTACTGACAGCGTCGATTCCGATGAATTGATTCGCAACGCCGATATGGCTCTTTATCATTCCAAGGTGAACCGCGGCAGCTACAACTTCTTCACGTCGTCGATGGACGAACAGGTTCGCTCCCGTCGCGGGATGGAAAACGATTTGCGAATCGCGATCGTCGAAGGGCAGTTCGAACTGTATTTTCAGCCTGTCGTTTCGGTCGCCGATCGGCAGGTGAAATCGTTTGAAGCGCTTGTGCGTTGGAAGCACCCCGAACGCGGCATTGTGCTGCCCGGCGAGTTCATCGCGCTGGCCGAGGAGAATGGTCTGATTGTGCCGATCGGGGAATGGGTTTTGCGTCAGGCGTGTCGGGAAGTCGCAAAATGGCCGGAGCATATCAAGGTGGCGCTCAACGTGTCCGCCGTGCAGTTCAAGTCTCCGGCTCTTCTTGAGTCGATTTCCGCAGCGATCGAGGCCGCAGGCGTCAAAGGCTCGCGGCTCATCGTGGAAGTCACCGAGAGCGTGATGATCAGGGACGCCGAGCAAGCTATTTCGGCGCTCCATGCTATCCGTAACATGGGCATTGTGGTCGCCATGGACGACTTTGGCACTGGATATTCAAGCTTGAGCTATTTGCGTCGGTTTCCGTTCGATAAAATCAAGATCGACAAGTCGTTCGTCAGCGAGCTTGGAGAGCGCGACGAGAGCGCGGCCATTGTGCGCGCCGCGACTAGTCTTGCCAAGGCGCTTGGCATGGAGACGGTCGCCGAAGGGGTCGAGACGGAGGATCAGTTGGTTCGTGTTGGAATCGAGGGTTGCTCGGAGGCTCAGGGCTATCTTTTCAGCCTTCCGATGCCGGCGCGCGAAGTTCTTCGCTTCCTTGGCGTGGAGCCTCAGGAGGTCCCCAGCCTATCAGTGGCGACTGCGGCGTCTCAGGAGGCGTTGGAGACGCCGGAGGCGCGCAGACAGAAGGTCGAGACCAACCGTATTTCTCCGCGCGCTGCTCCTGTTGCGAGTCTTCGTTCGGCGAAGGCCGCCCCGGCGTTTCCGGTCGTCAAAACGACCGCTGTGGCGGACTCGTCGGCCCCGTCGCGGAGGTGGTTGGAATTAGGTTGGCGCAGTCACCGGGTTGCTCAACCCAAATGATTCCGGCGATGGCGCGCCGGAATGGAGACAACGCCAACCCAATTCCGACACAAGTCACGACGGGACCCGGGCCCGTCGTGGCGGATAGCGTGGCGCAACTGAACTGTCCGGAAAAGCGCCTTTTACGGAACAACACCCTTCGTAAACGCTCGAATTTCAGCCGCGACGCCGGGCAGGCGCAGGGCTGTCCCGAACACTGTAAACGCGACAGCGCCCGCGCGCCGGCTTCTGAACGCCAAGCGCCGGCGACGCGATCTTTCTTTGCGGCGCGGACTTCGGCGCGCAGGCCTCGTCCTTCTGCTCGGTCAGAACGTTCGACTCCTTGTGGAAGCCGCACTACGCTCAGGTCTGCCACTGGATGCACAAGGACACTGCCTGGAAAACGTTCAAGCATTCCTGCGGCTCGTCGGAGCGATTCTTCGAGTCGATGATCGACGCCGGGATCGACATCGTCAATCCGGTCCAATGCTCCGCTAAGGGCATGGAGCCGCCCATGCTGAAAGACAAATACAAGGGACGTCTCGTCTTTTGGGGCGGAGGAGTCGATACGCAGAGGACGCCGCCTTTTGGGACGCCGGCCGAGGCGCGGGCCGAGGCCCTCGAGCGCTGCGAGATCTTTTCGCAGGGCGGCGGCTTCGTGTTCAACTCAATCCACAACGTTCAAGCCGACACGCCGGTCGAGAACATGGTCGCGATGTTTGCGGCGGTGAAGGAGTTCAACGGGCGGGGCTGATTGTTCGTCGCGGTTTTCTCTCAGTTGGGTTCAGCGGGGGCTCACGCGAAGCGGCGCTCCGGGCGGCCTCGCGCATCGATGTTGAGCGCGAAAAGAGCGCCCTCCTACGGATGCGCGGCGATGTGCTCGGCCGTCATGGTGAAGCGCGCCGAGGTCACGTACAATGTCGCGAAGTCAGGGCCCCCGAAGGCGCAACTGGTCGGCCACGCGCAGGGCAAATCGACGAGGCGGTCTAGCGCGCCGTCCGGCCGAAAGCTCGCGACGCACGCGCCGCCGGCGACGCGACAATTCCAGAGACGCCCGTCGATGTCGAGTGAGGAGCCGTCCGGCGCGCCGCGGTCGACAGACGCCGCGAAGATTCGCTTGCCCGTGAGCGCGCCGTCGCGAAAATCATACGCGTAGATCGCGTTGCGCAGCGTGTCGGCCGTAATGAAGCGCCCGTCGCCGGTCCACGCCATCGTGTTGGCGATGCCGAACTCGCGCGGGGTGAGCTGAGTCACGCGTCCCTCACGGTCGACACGATAGATGGCGCCGCTGTCGCGGTCGATCTCCTTCGGCGAGCCGTCGGGGTTGAGATTATTCTGCATCGTCCCGACCCAGTACGCCCCGTCCGGGCCGACGCGTCCTTCGTTGAGCCGTTGTCCGGCAGATCCGGCTCCACGACCGCGAGCGTGCGGAACTCGCCGCCAAAGTCCCACAGCGCCACGCGATCGCGCAGGCCCACGACCGCTCCACCATTGGCGCGAAGTCCGATCGACGTCGGAAAATCGGGCGTCGGCCACAATTCGTGACGGAGGTCGGCGAGCCAGAGGCGGTGAATGCGCTTGGCGACGATGTCGACCCACACGAGCGCGTCGCGGCGGTCGTCGTAGGTGAGGCTTTCGCCCACGATGTCCTCGACGTCGAAGACGAGTTTCTGCTCCACCGTCGCCGCTCCGCTGTTTGCAGCTTAGCGCCGCTCTATCGGACAAAACGGTCCGTTTGACAAGCAGAAGACCTCACGATATCGTCGAAACAGACTTCACCTATCATATAGGTTGGACACATGAGCGGGGCCGTCGTCCCGATCGCCGCGGAATACGACGGTGGGCTGGTCGCGCGCGTCATCCAAGCGGTCAACGCGCGCATCAAAGCCGAGCGCCTGCGCGTCGGCGATGCTCTACCCTCGGAGACGGCGTTCGCGAGCGAGCTCGGCGTCTCGCGCACCGCGGTGCGCGAGGCGTTTCGCGCGCTGGCGGCGCTTGGAGTTCTGCAGCTGGTGAACGGGCGGCGCGCCCGCGTCGGCGCGACGGACGCCAGCGTGCTTGGGCTCGTGCTCGACCACGCGGTCCACACCGATCGCGTCTCGATTCAGCAGATCTATGACGTGCGCCGGACGATCGAAGGGCGCACCGCCGCGCTCGCCGCGCTTCGCCGCAGCGAAATGGAGGCCCGCGGCATCACAGCGCACGCGGCCGCGATGCGCGCGGCGTTCTTCCGTCCGGACGAGACGATGGAGCACGACATCGCGTTCCACACCGCGATCGCCGCCGCCTCGCGCAATCCGCTGTTTGCGCTCATCGTCGGCTCGTTCGAGGCAATCACCCGGCAGACCTGGCGGATCGGCTGGGATAGCCGCGCGACCGATCAGGACCGGATGGCGAGCGTCGCCTGCCATGAGCGGATCGCCGCGGCCATTGCGGCGCGCGAGCCGCGCGCGGCGGAGGCGGCGATGGCGGAACACTTCGACAATTCGGTCAAGGCGCTGCTCGCGGCGGGGGTCGTCTGAAGCCGATGAAGATCGAAGCTCTCGAAACCATTCGCCTCGCCGAGTTCAGCAACCTTCTGTGGCTGCGCGTCCATGCTTCCGACGGCCTGATCGGCCTCGGCGAGACCTTTTTCATGCCGAAGACCGTCGAGGCCTATGTCCACGAGGCGCTCGCGCCGAAACTTCTCGGGCGCGACCCATTTCAGATCGATCTTCTCGCCAAGGAGATCGGCGGCTATCTCGGGTTCCGCTCGACGGGGGCCGAGGCGCGCGGCAATTCCGCGCTCGACATCGCCCTCTGGGATCTGTTCGGGAAGGCTGTCGGGCAACCGCTCGCGCAGCTTCTCGGCGGATTCTCGCGCGATCGGATCCGCACCTACAACACCTGCGCCGGCTCGGCCTACATGCGCGAGAGCCTCGGGCAGCGCACGACAAATTGGGGCCTTAAGACAAGCGTCAAGGACTACGACGATCTCAACGGCTTCTTGAACCGCGCCGACGAGCTCGCGCTCGATCTTCTCTCCGAGGGCGTGACGGCGATGAAGATCTGGCCCTTCGATCCCGCGGCGGAGGCGAGCGGCGGCGTCGACATCTCGACCGAGGACCTCAAGTCCGCGCTCAAGCCCTTCGAGAAGATCCGCTCCGCGGTCGGCGACCGCATGGAGATCATGGTCGAATTCCATTCGCTTTGGCAGCTGTTGCCGGCGATCAAGATCGCCAAGGCGCTTGCGCCGTTTGCGACGACTTGGCACGAGGACCCCATCCGCATGGACAGCCTCGCGAGCCTGACGCGGTACGCCGCGGCTTCACCCGCGCCGATCTGCGCGTCCGAAACGCTCGGGACTCGCTGGGCGTTCCGCGATCTTCTCGAGACGGGCGCGGCTGGCGTCATCATGCTCGACCTTTCGTGGTGCGGCGGCGTGTCGGAAGCGCGCAAGATCGCGGCGATGGCGGAGGCCTGGCATCTGCCGGTCGCGCCGCATGATTGCACGGGCCCCGTCGTGCTCGCCGCCTCCACGCATCTTGCGCTGAACGCTCCCAACGCGCTCGTTCAGGAAAGCGTCCGCGCCTATTACCGCACTTGGTACCGCGACCTCGCGATCGGCCTCCCTACCATCGATCGCGGGTTCATCAGCGTCGGCCGCGCGCCGGGGCACGGGGTCGAGCTCCATCCGGATCTCGGCGGAAAATTCGCAATGGAGACGCGAATAACAACGATCCGCGACCTGTGAGATCGTGATAAGATGGACAACAAAGAAACTGGTGAGGAGAAAAAGATGTCTAAGCGTTTCATTATGGCCGCCCTGCTCGGCGGCGTTTGTCTCGGCGCTCTCGCCCTTACGGGCCCGGCCGCAGCGGACGACAAACTCACGATCGTCTATACGCACCACTCATCCGCGTCGAACCCGTTCTGGCAGGCGGTTAAGAAGGGCTTCGACGACGCCTGCGCCAAGATCCAGGCCAATTGCCAGATGGTGTTCACGCAGAACGAGGGCGCGGTGGATCAGGAAGCCGCCAACCAGGAAGCTGCGCTTGCGCGCAATCCGGACGCGCTCCTCACCACCCTTCCCGACAACAACGCCTTTCTCGGCAATCTCAAGGAAGCCAAGGCGAAGGGCGTCATCGTGATCGCCTCGAACGTCGACGCGACCGAGGGGCCCGAGCTTCAATACCGACAAGCGTTCGTCGGACAAAACTTCATCCCGGCTGGCTCGACTCTGGGGCGTCGCATGGCGGCGCTGTTCCCGAAGGAAGGGCCGATCCGCGTTGTGGTTGGCGTCAACTCGCCGGGGCAGAACTGGTCGGAATCGCGCGCCAAGGGCATCATGAACGGCCTTGACGAATTCAAGAAGGCGAACCCCGGCCGCGAGATCGTCATCGACAGGCTCGACGTGAGCCCCGAAGGCGCGGTCGTCGCGGACCGCGTCGGCGCCTATCTCAGCGCGCACCCCGACACGACCGCCTATATCGACACCGGCCTCTGGCACTCGTACGTGGCCCGGACGCTGAAGGACCGTGGCATTCCACCCGGCAAGATCCTGCTCGGCGGTTTCGACCTCCCAGCGCAGGTCATCGAGGAGATGAAGAACGGCTACATCCAGGTCGAGATCGACCAGCAGCCTTATGAGCAGGGGTTCCTGCCGGTCATGCAGGTCTATCTCGAGAAGAAGGTCGGGCTGCTGCCCGCCGACATCGATACGGGCGAAGCGGTGTACACGCCTGACCAGGCCGATCAGCTCATGTCGCTAGCCAAGCAGGGTCTACGTTGACGCCTTCGGGCAAAAGCGAATCTCCGGCGGTCGCCTCGAGCGCCCGCCGGCGTTCTGACGAGTCCAGCGCCGGACGCGTCGCAATGAAAAATCTGTTCCGCATTTATCTCGAAAAGCCGGAATTGGCGGGGATCGTGCTGCTCGTCTTATTGACGACGGTGTTCGAACTCCGTTCAGGCGGGGCGTTCCTCTCGTCGGACAACTTGCGCGGCATCCTCGGCCTCCTGCCCGAGGTCGGACTCGTCTCGATCGGCGTGACGGTCCTGATGATCTGCGGCGAATTCGACCTCTCGGTCGGTTCGACCTTCGCGCTGACGCCGATGGCGACGTCGCTCCTGATCATCGCGGGCGTCCCCGCGGTGATCGCCGTCCTGCTCGGCCTCGCCATCGCCGGCGCGATCGGCTTCCTCAACGGATTTATCACGCTCACCTTCTCCATTCCGAGCTTCATCACGACGCTCGGAATGCTGTTCATCGTCCGCTCGCTTACGATCGTCTTGTCCGGCGGGTTCCCGCCGCTGTTGCCGGACGACCTCGACACGAGCGTTTTCACCCGGTTCGTCGGCCCGGGAGGGCTTTTTCGCGCATCTTTCGTTTGGTTTCTCGTCATCGCCATAGCGTCAGCGGCGATGATGGCGATTTTCAACCTCGGCAACTGGATTCGGGCGACGGGCGGCAACCTCGAGGCGACGCGCGCCATGGGCGTTCCGACGATCCGGGTGAAGATCTTCTGCTTTGTCCTTTGCGCGATGATGGCCGGCTTCGGCGGCGTGATGCAGGTCTTCCGCCTCCATTCGCCGCTGCCCTCGATCGGCGACGGCCTCGAACTGCAAGCCGTCGCGGCCGCCGTCATCGGCGGGACCGCCCTCACCGGCGGCATCGGAACGGTGCTCGGCGGCGTCGTCGGCGCGTTGCTCATCCGCGTCATCGACAACGGCCTGGTGATGAGCCAGGTCGACGCCAACTGGTTCAAGTTCGCGGTTGGCGCGCTCACCATCTTCGCCGTCGTCTCCAACACTTGGCTCCGCCGCACGGCGAGGCGGATGAAAGTGACGAACTGAGATGGATCAGCCGCTCATCTCGGTTCGCGAAGTGCACAAGTGGTACGCGGGCGTGCACGCGCTGAAGGGCGCGAGCCTCGACGTCAAGGCGGGCGAAGTCGTCGGCCTCGTCGGCGACAACGGCGCCGGCAAGTCGACGCTGATCAAGATCCTGTCCGGCGTGCATCGCCCGGACGCGGGCGAGATTCGCATCGCGGGCGAACCCGTCGATATCGCCTCGCCCAAAGTTGCCATGCGATTCGGCATCGAGACCATCTATCAGGACGCGTCGATGGTTCCGATGATGTCGATCGCCCGCAATCTCTTCGTTGGCCGGGAGCCGCTGCGTTTCGGGGTCGGCGACATCGGAATCATCGATCACGAGCGCATGCGCCGCGAATCGACGCAGGCGCTCGCCAACGTCGACCTGCATCTCAGGTCCCCCGACGCGCTGCTGGGCGAGCTCTCCGGCGGGCAGCGGCAGGGCGTCGCGATCGCGCGGGCGATGCATTTCAAGTCGCGCGTGCTGATCCTCGACGAGCCGACCAATCATCTGTCGGTCAAGGAGACCGCGAAAGTGCTGGGCTTCGTGCGCGGACTGCCTGCGCAGGGCGTCACCGGCATTCTGATCAGCCACAACCTCCACCACGTCGTCGAATCCTGCGACCGCGTCGTCGTCATGGCGCGCGGCGAGATCGTATTCGACAGGCCCGTCAACGAAACCTCGATCGAGGAATTTCAGGAATATTTGTGAGGTCGAGATGGCGTCGCTGAAGGGAAAGGTCGTTCTGTTGACCGGGGCGCTCGGGTCGCTTGGCCGCGTGCAATCGGAGGCGTTGTCGGGCGCAGCAGCGTCGGTCGTCCTTTGGGACCGGCCCGACCATGCGGACGGTCCGGACTTTGCGGCGAAGATCGAGGCGCGCGCCGGCGCGCCCTGCGCGTATGTCGGCTGCGATCTCAACGACCTTCGCGCGAGTGAGGCCAAGGCGCGCGAAGTCGCGGACGCGCGGGGCGGAATCGACATCCTGATCAACAACGCGGCGGTCATCATCAATAAACCGTTCGAGGATTTCTCGCTCGAGGACTACGAGGACCAGATCCGCGTCAATTCCTCCGCCGCCTTCGCGCTGGCGCGCGCCGTGGCGCCAGGCATGAAGCGCAAGGGCTACGGCAAGATCGTCAACTTCTGCTCTTTGACCTTGAACGGTCGCTGGGACGGATATGTCCCCTACGTCGCCTCGAAGGGCGCGATGCTCGGCCTCACCAAGAGCCTCGCGCGGGAGCTCGGCCCACACGGCGTGCGCGTTAACGCGGTCTCGCCCGGAGCCGTCGTGTCGGAGGCTGAAGCGCGCGTATTCGGCGATCGCCTCCAGCAATACAACGATTGGATCCTCGAGAACCAGTGCCTCAAGGAGCGCCTCCAACCGTCGGCGATCGCCGACCTCGTCCTCTTCCTCGCTTCGTCGGCCTCCGACATGATCACCGGCCAGAACATCGCCATCGACGGCGGCTGGTGACGCACGATGGCGCCCGCGCGTTCTCTCGCTCTTCGACGGCGCGGCGCAAGAGGTCGTCGTCCCCGAGACGGGGGCCGGGCTCGCGTCCTATGGTCTCATCGAAGCGGACCGGCGGACGCCGCTGTTTCGACCATGCAGGGACCTCTCCCTGTCGCAACCGTTCGAGCTGGCGAGTGATCTCCTCGCGCCGTGGTCGAACCGGATTTCTGGCGGCGGCTTTTTGTTCGCAGGCAAATTTCACCCGCTCGCGCCCAACCTGCCGGGCGAACCTTGCCCAATTCATGGAAACGGATTTTCGAGCGCGTGGGACGTCGAGGCCGCCGCGGCGGCCAGCGTCGAGCTGTCGTTGAACTCGAGCGGTCACGGAGTTTTTCGCTACACGGCGCGCGCCTCTTACGCTTTGCGCTCAGGCGCTCTGACGATGGGTCCCGCCATCGTCAATTAATACCAAGGCTCGCTGATCAGAACCTGCACGCCCAATCTCGCAGACCGATGGACACGATTCTCCAGGGTTGGTCGACGAGCTTGTTCCAAGCGTCGCAGCAGTGGTCGACGATATCCTGGTAGGAATTGAACACTCGGTTCGAGAGCCAATTGTCGCGCATGAACCGCCAGACGTTTTCCTGCGGGTTCAGCTCGGGGCGTTTTGCGGGCGGCGGGACCAGCGTGATGTCGGGCGGGACGATCAGTCGACCCGACAGACGCCAGCCGGCCTGGTCGACGATGAGCGCGGCGTGGGCGCCGGGCGCGATCTGCGCACCGATTTCGGCCAGATGGAGGTTCATCGCCTCGGTGTCGCAGCGCGGCACGACGAGCGCCGCGCCCTTGCCGTCCTTCGGGCGGATCGCGCCGAAAATATAGGCCGAGGCGGTTCTCTGGTCCTTCAGGGCGCTCGGGCGCGAGCCTCGCTTGGCCGGGCGGCGCGTGATCTTGTTCTTCTGGCCGACGCGGGCCTCGTCGGCGAACCAGACCTCTATGGCGCCGCGATCGACGCCGGCCTCGCGCCCGATCTCCTCCAGGCGCGCGGCGACAGGTTTTTTAAAATCCTCGATCGCGCCGGCGGCCTGCGCATGATAGCGAGGGCGGGCGGTGAGCTTGCGATAGTTCATGGCGCGCAGTTCGCGGCTCAGCGTCTGCTGGGCCACGACGACGCGGAATTCTTCGAAAACCCATTGGCGGAGATCGACGATCCGCCAGCGCGCCACCCCGTGAACTGCCGGGATCGGGCCACTCTCGACTCGACGAAGAGACGCCGGACCATTCGTCGATCTGGCGGTTCGGGCAGCGGATCGACGAGCCGGGCCTGTCGGAGAAGCTTTTGGCCGAAGTCAACCGCCGGCTCGACGGGCGCGGGTTGATCCTCGGATCAAGTCCGAGGACCAAACGCGGCGCGCTGGTCGAGGCCACAATCATCGCCGCGGCGGTGAAGCGGCCGGCGTTCGAGGACGGCCAGGTCGATCCAGGCGATCCCGACGCGAGCTTC
>Ga0326727_10005590_pt1 | contig 35669 bp, 37 predicted proteins | sample MB2enrmetagenome_FD_207643 | JGI IMG/M metagenome (GOLD analysis project Ga0326727, IMG submission 207643) | Lab enriched peat soil microbial communities from McLean, Ithaca, NY, United States - MB29MY | ecosystem: Environmental > Terrestrial > Soil > Wetlands > Peat | place: USA: New York...
TCGGGGCTCGGAGCTAAGCTGGTCACCGGGGGAGCTCGACATCAGTTTAGGCAGGTCAAGGGTGACGTGACTCAATGAACCATGTCCCGTGGAACACGAGAGAGCTCCTAGCATTCCATGCAACTTCATCGTTCAGACAGGCGATCTCCGAGTTGTACATCAACCGCACTCGGGGTGCAATCGAGGAACCTGACATCATTGCGAGTCTCATTTTCGAGGGACTCCCACTCTGTGCGCGGACGTGGTCCCACACGCTCCCAGCTCTTGGTCTCAGATTCCAAACGTCAGGTGTGTTTTGTCATCAAAGTCCGAAGGTCAAATTCATTCCCAATCCTCAACGGCTGCACGGTTGCGAGCTCGGGGACCTACTCTTTGCGCACTTCCACACGGACAGCACTGATCATGTCTCGAGAAGGGCACTTCTGTTGCAGGCGAAAGTAGTGAAGTACTCCAAGTCGGCGTACTCGCCGACGGGTGGGGCTTCGCAGCTTACTCTGTACCTCAAGTGGCCGGCGTTTGCTTATGCCAACGGTTCATTCAAGGGAGAGCTACGAGAGGTGGCGCCACATTCACGGCACGTTGGGGCAAAATACCTCTTGATTCGCGCTCCGGACCCTGCTCGATTGCCCGAGAGGACTGAGCTTCTTCCTTGCAGCGCCGGCAAGGTTCTGACCCCATCTCGGTCACTCGGTGACGAGCTGGCTCGACTGGTTCTCCTCGATGCGGGCCGTAGATTCTCGAGCTACCAGCAGTCTCGAGCCTCGAGAGGTTGGTCGAGGGTCGTCTGGGATTTGTTATTGAACGCGAAAGACTTGGCGAACGCGTTCAATCGTCGAAATGCTGGATACGTTGGTAACATCCGCCTTGAGACCCCTGAGTCGATCGCAGAGTTGGACGGGGCCCCAAGCGGACCCGATTGGCTGGACACTTTTCAAGCTCTCCCGGAGGATGGACTGCCCGAGCGAACCCCACAGGAGGTTTTCGACACCGAGAGACCCGTCGGGGCCTCTGTTGTCGTAAGCATAACTCGTTCGACGGAACTACAAAGTTGACGCACCAACGCAATACCGGCGAGCGGTGGCTCTCTGCAACAGGCATTGCGCGTTGCTTCACAGCGAAACTGCAACAGGCCGGTCTAGACCGCGTCCGGGCCGGGCGCGTGCTTGCGGTCAGGTGGGGACCGAGGACCTGCGCGTCGCTGCGACGCACGATTCCGTGCGATCCTACGGGAGTTCTGCTCGGCGCCGGTTGACCGATCGGCCGCTATCCCTTCCCTCCGAAGGATCTCGGACACCGTCTTCTCAAGGAAGGCGGTCGCCTCCTGAAGCTCCGCTCGGTCGGGGCCTCGGGGAAACATCGCCGCGTAGATTTGACGCTCCTTCTGTTCCTCCGCGTCCCTCTCGTTGAGTGCGGTGAGGTCGAGGGGTCCTCCGCAAGTAGTGCAGAAGCTCGCGTTTGGTCGGTTCATCGTACGGCATCTCCCGCACTGACGCGGAGGATGAGCCGTGGGCAATGCGTTGTCATCGGCGTCGGGCGCGATCCCGTACTTCAGGTTCAACGCCGCCGTGACGTCCTTGTTCGCGAGGTGAACGTAGGTCTGGGCCCGACGGGAGCCCGGGACCCATCCGGCGGCCGCTGCCAAGACGGCGGTCGAGATGCGTGGGTCCTTCGCGAGTTCGGTGATCCCAGCATGGCGGAACGCGTAGGGGTAGGCCGGCTTGTCGAGCTTGGCCCTCCGCGCCGCGTGTACGGTGATGTTGTACATCGACCGGAAGCTGATCGGCCGTCCCTGGCCTGCGCCGTGGATGCCGACCCAGAGGGGAGCTTCACGTTCACCCTTCCGTGGGTGGCTATCGAGCCATGCGAGCAACGCCGGCACGGCGTCCTCGTAGACAGGGGCAGGCCGGTCATCGCTCCCTTTCTCCCGGTGGGGAAGGAGCTCGATGTATCCATCGTGAAGCACGACATCACCCAGGCGGAGTCCGAAGAGCTCGCCCGGGCGTAGGCGAGACTGGTAGAGGGACCAGATCCAGGCCTTGTCACGCTGGTTGAGCGCCTGCGACGCGATCCGGAGGACATCGTCCCGTGATAGGAGCGAGTCGGACCGGATCTTCTGATGGCCGTTCTTCGGGAACTTGATCCGGAGGAACCTTGGGATGTCCTGGTCCTTCCGGTCGAACCACCATGCCCAGAATGCCCGTGCAACGTACCAGGAACCCTCCCGGGAGGACTGTTCGTACCCCTTCGAGTCCCCCGGATGCTTCTTCTCCGGGAACTCCTCCTTGAACCGCGATGAGGTGTTCTTCGTGGGTCGGAGGAACTCGTCTCCTAGACGCGCGGCTACCTGGGGCAGTCGGACCAGGTAGGTCCTGAACCGAAGGTCGCTGACCTCGCCTTTCTTGGCCCGGACGAACTCTAGGATCGCGTCGCGGGCTTCCCGGGATAAGGGCCGCTCGCCGGGGAGGGGGCGGTCCGACTCGAGCAGTCGGAGCCGGTTCGCGATTACCTGACCGATCATGTGGACGTCGGAGAGGGGGTCCGGCGCGGGTCGGGACAGTTTGGCCACGCTCGAGGGAGAGCTGTCTAGAATATGAAGAGAGTTGCGATGCCGGGGCCAGGATTCGAACCTGGGAACTCCTGCGAGAGCAGATCTTGAGTCTGCCGCCTTTGGCCGCTCGGCCACCCCGGCGCTATCGACGCGAGGAGTCGGCGACCCTTATTCGTCTTCCGTTTCCTCGTCCACGAGGTCGCCCTCGTCGAGGACAGGGATGGAAAGCGCTCCTTCGTCCCGTCGGAGCTCTTGCGAGTACGGGCGACCCGGCGGCGGGGGGGAGGCTTTCCGCGTGGCGGAGGGGGTCCGGCGTCGGTCCCCGCATCGGAGACAGGTACGCACTCGGGACCCCCACCGGAGCCGGGTCCGAACGGTCCGACCCTCTACCCAGAATGCCGAACAGGAGCGGCAGTAGAGCTCCCGGTACTCCTGTCGAAGCCGTACGTTGTAGCGCATCCCGATACGCCGCGCCAACGCCACGTACCGGTCCGCGAGCTCGGGGTGGGGACCCCGTGCCTCTCGCTCGGCGAGAGAGAACAGATTGGAGACCCGCTCACGGGCGATCCGTACCATCGCTCCGGTCCGGCGACCCTTCCGTCCGGTGCGCTTCACGATTGAGGTTGCTGGCATACAGGACAGTAGACCGCGACGCGGCTGATGACGGTTCGACACCGAATGCAGTACTTCCCCGCCGGAGGCGGGGGAATCGGCCCTACCGCCCCGGGAATCGGGGGGGCGAGCATGGCGTAACCTCCAGGCATGTACGAGAAGGGCATGCCAACCGAAGGAGGGACCGGCGGAAGCGGTGACGTCCCCCGGAGCGGAGTCCCGGGGGGCGCCCCCGGGGCGGGGGTGGGCGGGGGGACGGGAGTGTTGGGGTTGCTCCCCGCGGAGGCATCGACTTGAGGCAGCGTGAAGCCGCACTTCGTGCAGAACAACGCTCCCTCACTCGCAAGCTCGCCGCAGTGCAGACAGACGGGCACGGCCGGGGACAAGGTTAATGGCGTATATCACCGTCAGGTCCACAGTGAGACACCGGTCGGTCGCACTCGTGACTCGGGACCCGGGGCTCTATCATGAGCTCGCGGGGTTCTTGCGGGAGCGACACGTACCGACGATTAGCCTTCTACCGGGCGACCGGATCCCGGACCAGGTCGCCGTTGTGCTAACCTCAAATTCGGAGGCACCCTTGATCTCTCACTCGAACGTCCTTCCGGTCGCTGAGGCCGCCGACCGGCGAAGCCTCGCCGCCGCGGTTCGGCACGCCCTTGAATCCGCCGACCCGACCGAGACGATCGTGGTCGGCCTCGACCCCGGTCCCCGACCGGGGTACTCAATCCTCGCGGGGGAAACGGTCCTAGCCGAGGGTATCCTCGACTCCCCGGAGTCGGCCGGCACGTTCGCGAGCCAGCTGCGACACCGGTTCCCCTCCCGCGCGGTCCTCTTCCGGGTCGGCAAGGGAGACCCGCCGGCGCGGAATCGGATCGTGAACTCGCTATTGGAGCATCACCGATCGGTCGAGCTCGTGGACGAACAGGGTACGACGCCTCGGGGGCATCGTCGGCCCCGGGACGCGGCTGCCGCCCGCACGATCGCTCACGTGCCGGGCCGCCCCGTCCGGGAGCCGCTTCCGCTTACCGTCACGCCGGGCGAGATCGCGAACCTGCAGCGGCTGAGCCGCGAGGGGAGCGGGGGGCGGCTGACGATCTCCCGTTCGAGCGCGCACCGGGTCCTCCAGGGAGAGATGACGCTCGCCGAGGCGGTCGCGGAAGCGATGGCGCGCCCCGGCCGTTCTCGGTCGGTCCCCGGGACGGTCCCCCCCCGGGAACCCCTATAATCCGCCGTACGGTCGGCGAGAACGTGGCGCTTTCTCCGGAGGTCGAGGCTCGGGCCCGTCGGACGGCGCTCGAGAACGCGCTCGCCCACGACGGTGCTGCCCAGGCGGGCCCAATCGTGGCGCGACTGCTGGCGACCGACGCGTCCTTGCGCCCCCAGGCGGACGCGGTCCGTTCCCTCGTTTCCGAGATCGTCGCTGAGATCCGGGGCCTCCCACCCGCGGAGCTTGAGGACCGGCTCGCGATCCTTGGAGGTCCCCAAGCCGGACCCGCCCGGGTAGCGCGGAACGAGGCTCCCGACTTCCCGGAGCTCTTGGGAGCCGTGCGAGGGAAGGTGGTCCTTCGTATGGCGCCGTTCCCGAGCGGGGTCCTGCACATCGGCAACTCTCGGATGCTATTCGTCCACCAGCTGTACCGAGAGCGGTACAACGGGAAGATCCTCCTCGTCTTCGACGACACGGTCGGTTCGGCCGCCAAACGGATCGAGACCGAGTTCTTCGACCTCATCCTCGGCGACTGCGAGCTGGCCGGGGTTCGGCCGGACGCTGTCCATTACAAGTCGGACCGGATCCCAGCGTTCTATCCATGGGCCCGCCGGGTCATCGAGAAGGGGGGCGCCTACGTCTGTCGGTGCCCTCAGGAGCTCCTGGGGCAGAACCGCGTCGCAGGCCGTCCCTGCCCGGAGCGCGCGCAGACGACCTCCGAGACCCTCGAGGAGTGGGAGAAGATGCTCGGGAACGTTTACGGACCCGGCGAGGCGGTCCTGCGCCTGAGGACCGACATGGCGGACCCGGACCCCGCGTTCCGGGACCGCGTCCTGATGCGGATCAGCGACGTCGACCACCCTCGGGTGGGTCGGAAATACAGCGTCTGGCCGATGTTGGAGTTCTCCTGGGCTGTGGACGACATCGAGCTCGGGGTCACCCATGTCCTCCGGGGTAAGGACCTCGTGATGGAGGACCGGATGCAGCGGTACATATGGGACCTCCTCGGCATCCCGGGACCGCCGTTCGTGCATTGGGGGATCCTCCGGGTGCGGGAAGCGAAGGTCGCGAAGAGCAAGTCGAACCAGGAGGTAAGGTCGGGGCTGTACGACGGCTTTGCCGACCCGCGGACCTGGTCGCTCCGCTCGCTCGTCCGTCGTGGGATCTCGATGGATGCGCTCCGCGAGTTCATCCTCTCCTTCGGGATGTCGCTCGCCGACATCGAGGTGCCCGCGGAGACCCTCTACTCGGAGAACCGCAAGCGGATCGACGCGACGACCGTGCGTAGAGCCTTCGTCCCGGACCCGGTCCGTGTCGATGTCGAAGGCTATCCGTTCGACCTCGCGCACGTGAGCCTCGCGAACCATCCGGACCGGCCGGAACTAGGCCGTCGAACGGTCGTGACAGGCCCGTCGTTCTACCTGCCCCGGCGCGACCTGATCGCCCACACGGGGGAGGAGATCCGCCTCAAGGACCTCGTGAACGTGCGATTAGAGGCCTCGGAGCCGGTCTCCGGGGGGACCATGCGCGCCGTCTTCACGAGTCGCGAGAACCGCAAACTTCCGCGGGTCCAGTGGGTCGGTAGTGAGGGAGCGGTCGCGGTCGACCTGCTCGGACTCGAAGGGGATCACTCGGCCGGGCTCGGCGAGGCGACGCTTTCGGATGCGCGACCGGGTGACATCGTCCAGTTCGAGCGGGTGGGGTTCGTCCGCGTCGAGTCGGACTGGGCTCCGGGGACGAAGCCCCTGCGCGTCGTCTTCGGTCACCCGTAGTCCCCCGCCGAGCTTTTAGTATCGGGAACCGCTCTCCGGAGGGACCGCTCGATGAAGTTCCTCCACACGTCCATCACCGTTCGTCACATGGAGGAGAGCCTCGCGTTCTACACGGAGGTCCTCGGACTGCAGTTCGAGCGGCGGCGGACGATCCCGGAGAACCATGCCGAGATCGCCTTTGTCCACGACCCCACCTCGGGAGCTCGTGTCGAGCTCACGCATTGGGAGGGAAAGGATCAGTTCGAGCCGGGCGAGCAGCTCGACCACCTCGCGTTCGAGGTCGAGGACCTGGACCGGTTCCTGATGAAGGTCCGCACGAAGGGCGTGCGGGTCGTCAAGGAGCCTTACCGCCTCGGGGGGGGCAGCTCCCGCATCGCGTTCATCCTCGACCCGAACGACGTTTGGATCGAGCTCATCGAGCGCGTGCCGACGGCGGGCTGAGCGAACGGCCGTGGCCGAGGCGGCGCCCAATTCCAATGTCGACCTCCACTGGCGGTCGCTCCTCGCGGTGTTCGAGGCGACCTTCTTCGTCCGCTTCGCCTTCGGCATCACGCTCGCGGTCTTCGCGAGCTACATCCTCGGCCGGCTCTCCGGCCTGAGCGGGAACGACGAGGGGACGGTCGGCCTGGTCGCGGCCATGGCCCCGATCGGCGAATTCACGACCGTGCTGCTTTCGGGGATCGCCACCGACCGGGTCGGACGCTTCCCGGTTCTGTTCACGGGGATGCTCGGCTCGGCGCTCCTGTTCGGCCTGGTCGCGCTCACGCGCTCGGTCTACGCCCTCGGGGCGCTGAACTTCGTCTTCGGGATCGCGAGCGGAGCGATCCTGGCTTCGAGCCTCGCCGTCATCGCGGACCGGTCGACCGAGGGCGAACGCGGGCTCGAGATGGGCCGCTTCGATGCGATGAATCTCGCAGGCTGGCTGGGCGGCTTCGCGTTCGGGATCGCAATTCTCGGACTGCTCCAGGGCCACGAGATCTCCGTGGCCTCTCTTCCCTGGGTCTTCGTCCTCGGCGCGGCGACGCTGGTGGTCGGGTTCCTGCTCGCGTGGGACCTCGTCCGGGCCCTCCCTCGAACGGTTCCGGCCCACGGTTTTCCGGTCGGCCAGGTCCTGCGAAACGCCTTCCGTCGCAGCGTCCTTCTGGTCACGATTCCGTGGCTCATCGTCTACATGCTCATCGGATACGTCCTCGTCTTCGTGGGGAGCGCGTCCGCGAGCATCGGGTTCTCGGACCTGTACCTCGCCGCAGGGGTCGCGGGAGGCGGCCTCCTGCTGGTCCTTTCCCAGCCTCGATTCGGGCGCCTTGCGGACCGTTACGGACGAACCCGCCTGATGAACATCGGGGTCGCGGGATTTGTCGGGGTCATGGTCTTCGCTTCGCTTCTGATCGCCTTCGGTCCGCTCCCCGAGCTCCTCGCCGCGCTGGGCGTTTGCGTTCTGGCCGCGCTCGCCTACGGGCCGGCGGCTCTCGCGGCGCTCGCCGACCTGGCCTCCGCGCTCAGTCGGGGCACGACGATGGCGATCTACTCGCTCACGATCTCGCTCGGCATGGTGCTCGGCCTCGTGGTGGGCACCCAGCTCGTGGAACGCTTCGGGAATGACGGCTACTACCTCTTCTTCGGCGGCGTCGGGGCCGCCCTCGTGATCCTCTCGGTCTTCCGCTACCGAGAGGTTCGTCTGGGACCGGTGGTCCCGCCTACGATTCCGGCTCAATGACAATGTGCCGGAGGACCGGATGGCTCTGCTGCAGGGCGAGCGTGACCTCGTCGATGGTCGCCTCGATCTGATCGGTGGTCAACCCGTCGTGAAAGTTGACGCGCAGCGCGAGGAGCGCATCGTCCGGCCCTAGGACCATCGACTGGAGGGCGCGGACCTTCGATACGCGGGGGTTCCGCTCCACGACGCTCAGGATCGTGCGCGCCTCCTCCGGGTCGAGCGCCTGCCCGATCAGGAGACCGCGGCTCTCGAGCGTGAGGACGAGGCCGGTGATGACGAGGAGGACCCCCTCGATGATGGCCGCCGCGCCATCCGCCGCAAACTGTCCGGTCCGGTAGACTATGACGAGCGCGACGAACGCGACCAGGCAGCCAATGATCGAGACGACATCCTGGTAGAAGACCGACTTGAGCCCGATATGACGGGACTCCAGAAAGGCCTGGAGGGTCTGCTGGGACCGGCGCAGCTCCCGGAGGGTGACCGCGATGCTGACGGCGCTGACCGCGAGGGTCGCGCCGACCACGAGGAGCGCCTCGCCGATATGCGATATCGCCACCGGGCTCGCGACCTGGTCGATACCGGTCGTCAGGGCCACGATGCCGGCGACGGTGAACGTCACCACGATCGACACGAGCGCCCAGTAGAACCGCTCCTTGCCACGACCGAACGGGTGACGGTAGTCCGCCGGCAGGCGGGAGGCATAGAGCCCCCAGAGAAGGAGGGCGGCCCCGATGAGGTCGGTGACGCTGTAGATCGCCTGGGCGAGTACCGCCCGACTGCCCGACATCACGGCGACGTCGAGGTTCAGGGCGAAGAGCGCCCCGTTGAGGACCAGGGTTGCGATGATGACGACCTGGGAACGCATGGCGCTCGAAGTCTCCGCCCGAGCGGACGACCCACGGAGAGGCCGACCATAAAGGGTTGTATCGGAAGCGGACCCCAATCGGCCGGTGCGGCGGGAAATAGGGTTAAATCGCGGCGACCCGTCCTCGGCCGAAGGTGCTCCGATGAGTGAAACGTCCACCCCACCCCCGTCGGCAGGATCGGCCGCCCCGGCGACCCCCCCCCAGCGGTATGCCCGCCCTCGGCTCAGCCGCCTCGGCCTCGGTCCGGGGAAGCTTACCCGGCTGAAGCGCCTGCTCTACACCCACGGTCCGGGCGGCGGCACGCTCCTCGTCCTCCCGATCGACCAAGGGCTCGAGCACGGGCCCATTGACTTCTTCCCTAACCCGGACGCGCTCGACCCCCAGTACCAATACGACCTCGCGCACGAAGGGAAGTTCAGCGCGATCGCACTCCACATCGGGCTCGCCGAGAAGTACTTCCACGAGTACGCCGGCGATGTTCCGCTCATTCTCAAGCTGAACGGGAAGACCACGATCCCGGGCGACGCCCAGGCGTTCAGCCCCCTCACGGGGACCGTCGAGGACGCGGTGCGTCTCGGGGCGGACGCCGTTGGGTACACCATCTATGTCGGTTCGCCGGCCCAGGACCGTGACTTCCTGCAGTTCCTCGAGGTCCGGAAGGAGGCGCAGCGCCTCGGGATGCCCCTCATCGTTTGGGCATACCCCCGCGGCGAGGCCGTGGCAAAGAAGGGCGGCAAGGAGAGTCTCTACGCCGTCGATTACGCGGCGCGCGTCGCCCACGAGCTGGGCGCCGACGTCGTGAAGCTGAACTACCCCGTCGCCTCGGAGAAGGACGCGGAGAGCCCGGCTCCGTACAACACGCTGCGCCTTCGCCCATCCGAGGCGTTCCGGAAGGTCGTGCAGAGCGCGGGTCGCTCGCTCGTCCTCGTCTCGGGCGGCGAGAAGATCGGCGACGACCAGCTCTTGCTCAAGGTCCGATCGTCGATGGACGCCGGCGCGACGGGGATCATCTTCGGTCGCAACCTCTGGCAACGGCCGAAGGCCGACGCGCTCCGACTGACCCGGGAAATGCATGCGATCTTCCGGGAGTACGCCCAACCCCCGTCGTAGAGCGCCGCTCCGCCTTCTCGTCCTGCTGGCGGGCGAGGACCATCCCAAGGCGTGCACGGGCCGCCGCCTTTTGCATTGGAGGCGGGTCGTCCAGGTTCCCCGGGAGGACGCGAGCTTCCCCTTCCCGGTCGTGCTCGACCCCTACGCGCCCACGCCCCTATCGGGCGCCGACCGCGAGACTGCCGAGGGAGGGGGGCTTCTCGTGGTGGACTGTTCCTGGAACCGCCTCTCGTCGCGGGGCGCGTTTCCCGGAAGCGATGGACGAGACCGCCGTCACGGGCCGCACCGAAGGCTTCCGGTCCTGATCGCAACGAACCCCCAGCATTATGGGCGGGTCGCGCAGCTGAACACCGTGGAGGCCTTCTGCGCGGCCCTGTTCGTCCTGGGGCGGAGCCAGGAGGCCGAGGACGTGATCACCGGGTTCGCCGGGGGGGACGAGTTCCTCAAAGTGAACCGGGAACGGCTTGACCGGTATCGGGATGCGGCGAGCCCTTCGGACGTCACGACCGCGGAGAAGGAGCTCTTCCGGGGAACGTAACACCCTCACTTTCCCGTTCGCCGACCCCCTGCGTCGGGGCCCCGGACGGAGCGCTGGCGGCGTCGGCACGGCTGACCGAGTCACTCGGGGTTGGGGTACGACCGGCCTTCCGTCGGCAGGTGCTCGACCGAGAGGTCGGCGACAGTCCGAAGAGCTGTGCGGAGTGGGAGACGGGCGATGATCACGCCGCCGTACCGTTCGTAGATGCGCGAGGTGTGGAGGGTGAGGCACCTACCCCCGAAGAGGGGTCGCCCGGTGAGGTCCGGGTCGTGACCCCGCAGCATCAGCCGGAGGTCCGCTCCGCGCAGGAACCGGTCAAGGTCCCGCTCCCCCCACGGGAGCGCGGCACCCCGCCGGATCCGAGAGACGTCACACTCGGCCCAGGTGATCTCGGAAAGACGTCCCTCATCGGGCTGGACGAACGCCTCCGTCCAGGGGGTCGGAAGCTTCCCTCGAGGGAACCCGGCGTGGGCGAGGTACGCTCGATTGGGAGTGACGACGGCTAGTGGCCCCCTTTCGAAGAGCCCGAGGAGCCGGTCGTACCGGGTGGAATCCGGCCCCCACAGCTCGTCCACCTCGTCGGGAAGGTGGTGCGGTACTGGCAGGATCCGACGGGCCAACTCGTGATTGCCTTGGATGAGGATGACCCGGTCGGGGGCGTCGGCGGCGAGACCGAGGAGATACAGCCCGTTCGCGACGGAGCCCGCACCGCAATCGTCGGGAGGCCGGTCAACGTAGTCCCCGAGGCCGATGAGGTATCGGTCCCCCTCGCGATACCGCTTCACGGCCTCCTCGGTCGACCTCCAGTCGCCGTGCGAGTCCCCGAACACGATCGCGTCGTCGACCGTCCCCGCCGGGAGTTCCACCAATGGGGGGCGGACCGGAACTCGGCGTTCCAGGCGGTCCAGCAGGTCGTCCGCATCCTCGGGGGAGAGTCGAAGGAGCTCGGAAGGGGAACGAACGGCTCGTGTCTCGGCCACGCTACCGAGCCTCCTAGGGATCCGAGGGAAGTGCGGGGGGCCGGAGTTCCCGGCGGTCGGTCCGCTCGACCGACCCGCCCTTTGAACCGGCGAATGCCCTAGGCAACAGGGTCCTAAGCCCTGCCTCGGTGGCCCCTCCGAACGAGTCGGACGGATTGGCCGAGCTGGAGCACCCCCGCACCGGAAGAACGAGGTGACTGTGAGAGTAGCCCCGGCAGGAGTTCCGGCCGTGAGAGAATCCGACCTTCACGGCGTTCGAACCTGCGTCGCGAGATCCAGAGTCTCGCATGATTGGCCACTACACTACGGGGCTACGGGAGTGCCAGCTTCGGGCCGTTGATAAACGTTGCCGCGCGGACCAGCTTCCGAACGGCTTCATCCGAAAGTCGACCACACGGCACAAATAGACCGGGACAGTCCCCCGCGCATCCATGCCGGGACGGATGCATGGCGGAGGGGGGGTGGATCCACGTGACCGGTCTTGCGGATCTCACACCAAGGGCCGAGGACCCGGCGAACGGCGGAACATCAGCGGGTTCGGCCTCCTCCCCTAAACCCGCCCGGCTACGGTGGAGCCGCCCCGCCACGTTCCTCTACCTCGGGGTCCCGCTCTCCATCGGGGTGATCGCGGCTTCCGACCCGGGGTTCACCGCCGCCGGGCTCGCGAGCTACCTTCCCACCGCCACGGTCGACGTCTCGTACTCGTTCCTACGAATGTCGGCGGCGTACCTGCTCTCCCTCGCGTTCGCGCTCTCGTACGGGTACTACGCCGCCTCCCACCGGACCGGGGAGAAGGTCATGATCCCGATCCTCGACATCCTCCAGTCCGTCCCGATCCTCGGGTTCTTCCCGATCGTGGTCATCGTGCTGTACGACCTGCAACCGTCCGGATTCGGCCCGAACCTGGCTTCCGTGATACTGATCTTCACCTCGATGTCATGGAACATGGTCTTCGGCGTGTACGAATCCTTGAAGACGGTCCCTTCCGACCTGCGAGAGGCGGCCGACACCTTTGGGCTCAAGGGCTGGCTCCGTTTCCGTCGCCTCCTCTTCCCGGCGACCGTGAACCGGCTGGTCTACAACTCGGTCCTGTCCTGGACCGGGGGCTGGTTCTTCCTCGTCGAAGCCGAGATCTTTACCACCAACGGAGCCGCGCTGCCTGGGATTGGAAGCTTCCTCTCCTTCGCCGCCAGCGCCCACAACAGCGAGGAGTTCATCGCCGGCCTCATCGTCCTCGTCATCGTCATCGCGGTCCTCGATTTCGCCCTCTGGAGACCGCTCGGTCACCGGGCCGAGCGGTACCGATACGACCAGGCGCCCTCCGGAGAAGGGGACGCGATCGTCTCCTCCGCCTCTTCGGGTCGATTCCGCCGAGCGGCATCGTATGTCACACGGGGGGTCCGCACCGGGGTCTCTCGCCTCAGCACGCCGCTCGTGCAGCTGGCGGCGATCCGAGCCCGGCCCGCGCGACCGGAAAGCACCCGCCGACAGGCCGTCATCTACCACCTCTCGCTCGGAACGATCCTCGTGCTCGTCTGGTTGATGCTCATCGCGATCATCGTGGCCGTCTACACTGTGTTCAGCGGCACGATCGTCGCCTCGGTGCGCGCCCAGATGCTGCAGATCCCCTTGGCTGTAGGATTCTCAATCGTGCGTCTCGTGGTCGCGTTCGCCATCTGCCTCGCCATTTCGCTTCCCCTCGCGATCGTCATGGCCCGGGGTCCGAGGGCCCGACGGGTGGGGCTGCCCATTGTCGAGGTGGTCGCTTCCTTCCCGGCGACGGCCCTGTTCCCGGTCATCATCTTCGAGGTGGTCCCCTACATCAGCGAGGAGGGGGCGGCGATCGTCATGCTGATGACGGGGATGATCTGGTACCTCTTCTTCAACCTCCTCTCGGGGATCCGATCGATACCGCCGGACCTCGAGGAGGCCGCTCGGTCGTTCGGTCTCAAGGGACGCAAGTACCTCCGTCGCGTCCTCGTTCCCGGAGTCTTCACCGCGCTGATCACGGGCTCGATCACCGCTTTCGGAGGAGGCTGGAACACCCTGATCGTGGCCGAGTACCTCAAGGTCGGGTCCACGGGCCCCTCTCTCAGCGTCCTGGGCGTCGGCCAGCTCATCGACATCGGGTACGCCGAGCACGCGAGCGGAGGGTATCCGCTGATGGTCGCCGCGCTGTTCGCACTGATCGCGACCGTCATCACCATCAACGAACTCATATGGAAGCCGCTCTACCGCCGGGCGGTCGAGCGATACCGGTACGATTGATTCGGGGCACCGGTGGGGAAGGGGGAGGAAGGGACTGTGGCGCTGATCCGGGTCGAGCACATGGACAAGAGCTTCGCGTCCCGGCACGGCTCGATCTCGATCATGCGGGACATCTCCTTCGAGGTGAAGGACTCCGACTTTGTCGCGATCGTCGGACCGTCTGGGTGTGGGAAATCGACCCTGCTGCGCCTCATCCAGGGCCTGGACCACCCGACCGCGGGGACGATCTACTTTCAGGACCAGAAGGTCGACGCGGTCTGCCCTCAGATGGCGATGGTCTTCCAGAGCTTCGCCCTGTATCCGTGGCTCACGGTCGCTCAGAACGTGGCGTTCGGCCTCGAGGCGCTCGGATGGGAGACCGCGCGGATCGCCTCCCAGGTGGAGCGGTACATCTCCGTGACCGGTCTCGACGGGTTCCAGGAGGCATATCCGCGGGAGCTCTCGGGCGGGATGCGCCAGCGGGTGGGGCTCGCTCGAGCCCTGGCGGTGGAGCCGGCGGTCCTGCTCATGGACGAACCGTTCAGCGCCCTCGACCCGCTCACCGCCGAGAGCCTTCGAGAAGAGGTCCTTCAGCTCTGGCGGGACCCTCAACTTCCCCCCGATGCGGTGCTGCTGGTGAGCCACAACATCGAAGAGGCCATCCAGCTGGCGGACCGGGTGATCGTTCTCTCCCGACGACCCGGACAGATCCTCGCCCAGGTCGAGGTCGACCTTCCGAGGCCCCGCGACCGGAAGTCCCCCGCTTTTTACGAGCTCACGGACCGCGTCTACTCGCTCATCACGGAGGGGGGGACCGTCTTTGCCCCCCGCACACTACCCGCGGGGGGGCCTCCTCCCGCCGGGTAAGACTTATAGAACGGTTCTCCTAAGGCCGGTTCCTGAGGACAGACGTGCCGACGACCTTCCCCAAATGCAACCCGACCGAAATGATGGGGTTGCTGGTCCTCCTGAACTCCCACAACGGCTCCGAGGACGTGGCCCTTCTCGCGGACGACCTCGACCTAGAGATCGACGAGATCTTCCCCGCCCTCGAGTTCGCCGAGGTCTTGCAGCTCGTGAAGGTAGTGGACGGGCGGGCCACGTTCACCGACCTCGGGAAGAAGCTCATGGTCGGCTCGATCCGGGACCGCAAGACGGTCATCCGTGACCAGCTCCGCAAGACGACGCTGTTCAAGACCCTCCTACGTGCCCTGGAGAGCGCTCCGGAGCACTCCCTTTCCGACGAGGACCTGGGCCAGATCGTCTCCTTCACCACCGCTCCCGCGGACGAGGCGGTGCAAAACATCGTCAACTGGGGTCGGTACGCCGACCTCTTCCGCTACGATTCCGCCGAGCAGCGTCTGATCCTGACCCGACGTGGGTCGGGGGGCAAGACCGGCTCGGGCCAGTCGCGTCCCCCCTCGCCCCCCGCGCTCCCGGGTGAAGGCTCCCCCTCAGGCTCGAAAGGGACGGCCCCCGCCGCATCGGGGTCCGAGCTTCGGACCGCGGTAGCTCTCTCGGCCACATCCTAAGGTCGCTCCCTTGGCTCTGGGCCGGGCGCCCCTCAGACTCGATTCCGGTCGCTCACTCCGCCTTCTCGTCACCGGCACGCCGGCGGCGAGACGATCCCACGGCGGGGAGGAGTTTCCAAAGGGCTTAAGCGGTCATCCCTATCCCCGCCTCCGCGGGCACGTAGATCAGCGGAAGATCGCTGCTTTCGCAAAGCAGAGGTCGGGGGTTCAAATCCCCCCGTGTCCATTGTCACCCGGACCGCTCCCGTGCTCTTCCGGGTCGGTCATCGGCCGGGCGCGCCTTCCATCAACGGGGCCCGTTCCAAACGACGTCTCAAGTGCGTCCGCCCCGAAATCTCTCAGGGGCCGCCGAGTCCGACCCGATCCCGAAGGCCGGTCCACCGCTCGACCGACAACGTCTCATGGGCAAGCCGCACCCAATCGCTGAACCGGGCGGTCTCCGGACCCGCCTTGAGGTCCGTGAAGAGCGCGACGAGCTCCTCCTGATTCAGGGAGGGGAGCGTCCAACGCATCCAGGTCTCGAACAGGGGAAGGGGCAGGCTGGCGTAGAACATCGTCCGCATGGCCCGGAGCTGCTTGTCGGTGAACCACCTCCACAATGCCGGCACGAGCAGTGCCTCCTCATTGTTCAGGTGCGCGAGGTAGAACGCCAACAGGTCGTTGACCTCCTTGTTCAGGCGGTTTCCTCCCTCGACCCGCTCCGTCGGCGCGCTCAGGGCCATGACTTGGTCACAGGTCCTCGAGATTCCGCCGATCCGCCGAATCACCTCGGCGTGTTCCTGCATCACCACCTCCACGACCTTCGGATCGTGAGGGCGTAGCTGGGAGAAGATGTCCCTCTCTTCGTGGCTGGCGTGGGCGCTGAGCAGGCAGAGCATGCAGTTCGAAAGGGAGCTCCCGAGGTCGTGCTTCAGCCGGGTCGCGAACTGGTTCGACTCGTTCACGTCCGCGAAGTTCGTGGTCTGCAGCTGGTTGCCCAGGTCGTAGAGCATCGAGCGGATGCCCTTGTGGATGGGCCGGAACAGGTTCTCTCGTTCGGTCATGTTCGGCGGAGGGTGGCTCATCGAGATGCGGATGCCATAAAGAACCTTCACTCAACGGTAGGGAGTTCTCGGTCGTAGAGAATCCGGAGGGCGACGGTCTCGACCCTTCCGTCGGAGCGGCTGGGCCATCGGGCCGGACCACTTCTCGCGATCGCCTTCCGGGAGCGAGGGTCGACCAGGGCACTCCGCGGGCCCCGCCATCGTCTCCCAACCTTCTGCCCTCACAAGGTCCTTGGAAGGTCGTGGGATCGTCCTCTCCCGCCCCGCCGACGATCAACCTACCCGGCATTATCGGTGCATCCAGCACGGGTCCTGGGACGTGTTGGGCCCCGGAGCGAAAGCGCAGGGCTCATGTCCCAGGAATCCATGGGTCGGCTGATGCAGTCTCCGTTTACCCTAGAGACCGTTCCGATGACGGACGACAGCCATGTATGCACGTGGTGCAGCGTCCCCGTCCCGAAGGGGACCACCGGGGTTCGCGTGGTGAACTACCCGACGTCCCTCCCCGAGAACCTACGGGAGCACTACTTCCACACGATGGAGCACCTCCGCAGCTGGGCCCAGCAGGCGGCGCTCAACGCGATGCGGCTCATCGCGACCAACGACCCCACGTACCTCGCCCACCCGGCCGAGATCACGGCGAGACGCGATGCTTACTCTGCGCTGGCCCAGATGACGTATCCGAACCGGTAGCCCTCACCCGGCGGGTGTCGCCGTCGGTGGCTTGTCGCTCGAGGAGGGCCCTGCCGGAACGACCGGCGCGGGGTTCAGCGCGTTGAGGGGAGGGGACGGGGCCGGGGGAACCTCGGCGGGACGGTCCCCCCGCAGGTCGAGGCTCGCCTCCACCGTGCCGTCGTCCGAGTACGTGAGCGAGAACCCCATCCTCTTCATGAGGGAGAGCGCTCGGTAGTTCTCGGCCAGCATGACGGAGTAGACCCGCTCGATCCCCATATCCTCGGCGACCTCGAGGACGTGGTCGGCGAGCTTCGTCCCCAGTCCGACGTTCTGGAACTCGTCGGTCACGATGACCGCGAACTCCCCGCTCTTCCCGTCCGGCTCGATGCTTAGGCGTCCCACGCCGAGGAGCCTTCGCTTCCCGTTCTCGGTCAGCTCGGGCACGATCGCGATCTCTCGGTCGTAATCGATGTTGCAGTACCGGACCCGCATCTCGTGGGGGGTGTCCTTGATGACCTGGAAGAACCGGTAGCGGATCGATTCCTCTGAGAACGCCTTGAACATCTCGAGCCACATCGGCTCGTCCTCGGGCTTGATCGGGCGGAGGAGGACCTCCTCGCCGTTCGCCATCCGCCAGTGCGCCTCGTACTTCTTCGGATACGGGCTGATCACCAGGTGGGCATGGGCTTCGTGCTCGCGTCCCACTTTCTCCTTATCGATTAGGATCCGCGCGTCGAGGATGTGGAGCTTGCTCTCGTTGAGAAGGAGCGGGTTGATGTCGATCTCCTTGATCTGCGGGAAATCGACCAGGAGCTGGGAGAAGAGCAGGAGCGTCCTCTCCAGGAGCTCGATGTTGGCCCGCGGTTGGTTCCGGTACCCCTTGAGCAGAGTGTAGACCTTCGTCTCCTCGAGCATCCGCCGGATGAGCGTCGTGTTGAGAGGGGGAAGCGCGACCGCGGCGTCCCGGTAGAGCTCGACCCCCACGCCACCCATCCCGAAGAGAACGACCGGCCCGAAGAGCGGGTCAGTCTTTCCTCCGACGATCAGTTCGTGGCCGCCCCTCGGGATCATCGGCTGGACGGTCACGCCGAGGATCTGGGCGTTCGGCTTGTACGCCTTCGCCCGCGCGACCAGCAGGTCGAACTGACGGCGGACCTCCTCCTCGGAGCCAACGTCGAGGGCCACCCCCCCCGCCTCCGTCTTGTGGAGGATGTCCGGGGAGAGGATCTTGAGCACCACGGGGAAGCCGAAATGGCGCGCTTTCCCGGTCGCCTCTTCGGCGGTCGTCGCGACCTCGGTCGCGACCACGGGGAAGCCGTAGTACTTCAGCAGCCGCTTCGCCTCTTCCTCGGTCAGCGCGTCGCGGCCCTCTTTGGCGGCCCCCTGCAAGATGACGGAGATCGGACGCCGAGGCGGGGAGGAATCGACCGGAAGTTCTTCCGGGGTCTCGTAGAGGAGCCCGATGTTGCGGCGGTACTGGTACATCGTGAGGTACGTCTTGACCGCCTCTTCGGGAGACGAATAGGTCGGGATGTTGTGCCCCGCGAAGTAGGAGTTCGCCTCGGTGACCCGGCTTCGACCCATGAACGACGCCAGGATTGTCTTGTTCTGGTAGGTCTTCGCTTGCAGGACCTCGACCACGGTCTCCGCCACCGCGAGAGGGTTGATCATCGCCTGTGCGGTCAGCAGGAGGAGGATCCCATCGACGTTCTCGTCCTCGAGGCACGCCTCGAGCGCGGCACGGTAGCGTTCGGGACCCGCGTCTCCGATCAGGTCGACCGGGTTCCCGTGGCTCCAGAACGCGGGCAGCGCCTTGTTGAGCCGCTCCATCGTCTTCGGACTGAGCTCGGCCAGCTTCCCGCCCCGGGCGAGGAGGGCATCGGTCGTCATGATCCCCGGGCCACCCGCGTTCGTGATGATCGCGAGTCTCGGTCCTATGGGGAGCGGCTGAGTGCTCAGGACCTCGGCCGCGTTGAACAGGTCATCGATCTCCTCGACCCGAACGATCCCGGCGCGCTTGAACGCCGCGTCGTAGATGTCGTCCTCCCCCGACAATGAGCCCGTATGGGAGGCAACCGCCCGAGCGCTTTCCCGGAACCGCCCGGCCTTGACCACCACGATCGGCTTCGACCGGGCGAAGTGGCGGGCCGCGCTCATGAACCGGCGCGCGTTCGTGACCCCCTCGATGTACATCAGTATGCTTCGGGTCTGTGGGTCGCTACCGAAGTAGTCGATGAGGTCGCCGAAGTCGACGTCGATCATCGACCCGACGGAGACAAACGTCGAGAACCCAACGTTCTCGTGGATCGCGGTATCGAGGATGGCGGACCCGAGTGCCCCGCTCTGAGAGAGGAACGCCACGGTCCCCGGCTTCGGAACCTTCGACAGGAACGTCCCGTTAAGGCGGGTGGAGGGTCGGATGATACCCAAACAGTTCGGACCCACCAGCCGGATGCCGTACGGGGCGGCCACCGCGAGGATTTCCTCCTCGAGAGCCTTCCCTGCCGGTCCCGTTTCCTTGAACCCGGCCGAGAGGATGACCACGCCTTTCACGCCGGCCTTGCCGCACTCATCGACCAGTCCGCAAACGGTCTTCGCGGGCGTGGCGATGATCGCCAGGTCGACCGTTTCCGGGACCGCCCCTATCGTGGGGTAGGCCTTGACACCAAGAATCTCGGACTTGTGGTTGTTGACGAAGTAGAACTTGCCCTCGAACACACCTCTCGCGAAGTTGGCCGAGACCGCGTGACCCACGGACCCTTCCGTGTCGGTCGCGCCGAGGATGGCCACGACGCGGGGCTTGAAGATCTTGTCAAGATTGAACGTCCCCACCGCTCTCCTCCTCGTTCCCCTCTGGTGAGTGTAGATCCCGTCACCCCCGGGTCCCACACCCGACTGGAGAGACGGCCGAATTCACTCTTCGGCGCTATTACAGACTTGCGGCCCCCCAAAAAGAGATTCGTTCTCCCAACTCGACGGGGGAACGAACTCGCTCCGCTCGGACCCGCAGTCCCTCTTCGGGGATGGGAATCGGAAGGCCTTCTGGCCGTGCCGTGATCGTGCGGCACCTCCGCGCCCGGCGCCGAGCGAGCGCGCTCCGCCCACGTACGGCACCCGCGTCGTCATCGGGGTCCCCCCCTGCGGTTTTAAACGGGCGGACGACCTCACGATTCAGGACCATGCCGAAAGCAATTGTCGTGGCCAACGAGAACGGACCGAACCTGGTGATGGTGGACGGAAAGGTTGTCGCTGCCCTCTGCCGGTGCGGGCACTCTGCGAAGAAGCCTTTCTGCGACGGCGCGCATCATCAGGCAGGGTTCCGGGCCGTAAAGGCTGAGGTCAAGATCTTCGAGTGAGGGCCGCGCGGTCGGCTCAACTTCGCGGTTTCCCCTCCGGGAAGCGAGGTTGAGCGAGCGAGGCGCTCTCGAGCCTCCATGAAGATCGACCAGGACTTCCCGCTCACCGGAACCCAGGCGAAGGTGCTCGTCGTCGGACTGGTGGTCATGGGGGCGTTCGGCGCCGCCCTATTCGGGGGCGCCATCCCAGGGTTGAAACCCAACTACTCCCAGCCGACGACGCTCATGCTTGACGGGGAACCGTACTACTTCACGATAGTTTCCCTGACGTTTCCCGCATTCCTCCTCAATTTCAGTCTTCCCGAGTCCTTCGCGTTCCACAACGTCACGTTCGCTCTATGGGTCTCGAATTGGAACTCGTTCACCGGGGGTCTGGTCCACGGAAACGGCACGGAATTGAACGGGACCGTCTACGCCTTCGTTCTGGGTGCATCCGTTAACCCTCCGCTGAACGCCACCCTGTTCCTCTCGCCGGATCGACTGTTCGCGGTCTACTGGCCCGGCGGCTTGCTGGGCGGGACCGCCGTGCGCCTCATGGTCCGCGTGTGATCTCACGCGCGTCCTCGGTGCCCCGCTCGCTTAGCACGAGGCGACCCCGCCACTGCGCTCCATCAAGCTCGGGTGAGGTCGTGGAAACCCGTCCGAGGCCAAAGATTCCCTCGGGTGGACCCGGGCGCGGCTGGAGAAACATCTAATTCCGAGGCCGCCTGTCGGGGACGCACCCAATTCCCGGGGGCTCGGACCTCTCGGTCGCCACGGGGACGAGGCGAGATGCGGAAGGTGCTTACCGCTCCGGACAGGACGCCGACTCAAGGTCGCACGTCCGGGTGGCGCAAGACAGGTGGCCGACCTCGCTCGCCCCCCTCGAAGCGCGCGCCGGATCATCGCCGCATGAACGAGGCCTCCTGGTCTCGCGCCGACGCCGTGACCGTCCTCGATTCGCCCGAACGCCGCTCGAGCCAGGACCCGGACCGTCTCTGGCGTCGGGTCGGGCTGAAGCTTGGGGAGACAGTGGTCGACGTAGGTGCCGGGTCGGGGTTCTACGCGTTTCCGGCGGCCGCCGCAGTCGGCCCCACCGGTCGTGTGTACGCAGTGGATGTCTCTCGTGAGCTCGTGGAACTGGTCCGGGAGAGAGCCGCGAGCCGGAACGTCCCGAACGTCGAGGCGGTCCTTTCGACCCCGACTCACATCCCGATCGAGGACGCGGTGGCCGACGTGGCGATCCTCGCGAACGTCCTCCACGGTATCCCCTCGAAGACGGTGGAAGAGACGGTACGTGTGCTCCGACCCGGAGGGCGCCTCGTGAACGTCGACTGGAAGAAGGAGTCCACCCCGGAGGGACCGCCCGTGCGTCATCGCCTCACCGCCGCCGAGGCGACCGTGACCCTATCCGCCCATGGGTTGGCGTCGGTCGATTCCTTCGAGCTCGGCCCCTACCACTACGTCCTGGTCTTCGAACGTCCCCGGCCTCCCCGGCTTCCCGGCCATCTCATCTCTGCGGAGTGAGTGCATTCCCCATGTCACCCACGCGTTACTCCTCGTTCTTCCCAGCCGAGAGATAGGTCGAAGCGATGCAGGCGGTAGCGACGTGGAGGAAGGGTCACGAGATCCTCCTCGAGGATGGTCGCACGCATTCGGTGGTCGTCGACCTCGCCCCGGAGGAAGGGGGGACGAGCGCCGGGACAACCCCCCTCGAGCTGTCGTTACTCGCACTCGCCGGGAGCCTCGCCTCGACGTTCGTCGCGCTCGCCCGGAAGCGGCACATGGACTTCTCGGGGCTCACACTGGTGCTCGAAAGCGACGCGCCGTCTCCGTCGGCGGCCATTGGCGGGGTCCACGGGACTCTGCGCCTGCGCAGCCGCGCGGACCGAAGCGAAGTAGAAACGACCCTGCGCAACGCCTCCGAGCTCTGCGCCGTCGGACGGATCTTCCGCGAAGCGCACGTGCCGGTCAACGTGATCGCCGTCGTCGCTCCGACGGGCCGTGCGCGCTAGCCGAGCCGGCACCTCCCAACGCTTCGAGATTCGAGGCCTCTAGTGGACGAGCGCCCGCACGAGGTCGTTGCGGGTGACGATGCCGACGAGGCGGTCTCCGCGCACCACCGGGATGCGGTTGATCCGGTTCTCGCCCATCACCTCGGCGGCGAGCTCGAGCGACGCGTCGGAGGCGATGGAGATCGGCGGGCTCGACATCGCGTCCCGTACGTTCGTCTCTTCCAGGATCCGACGGAGGACCTGAACGCTCACCCCGGTTTCGTCGGAAAGACCGAACATCAATAGGTCGAAGAGTCCGGTCACCTCGGGGATACCGCCCGCGCTCTTCAGGGTCCGCGCGACGTCCCGCTGGCTGAGGACCCCCACGAGCCTTCCGACCTCATCCACGACCGGGAGGCCGGAGACCTTTTGGCCCCTCATCAGGACGAGCGCGTCCAGGAGGTTGGCGTCCGGACCAACCGTAACCGGGCGTCGGCTCATCACGTCGCGCACGCTGACGTTGATGACGAACGAGCGGGCGGTAGGCGGGTGGGAACGGCCGGGCGACCGCCCCCGGGGCGGGGGCGTCTTGCCGGTCGGACGAGCCGGAGAGGGCACGGGGGGTACTATCCGATGGAGAGGTATTTAGTGGATGCTGTCCGAGAGAGGAGGCTCGACCTCCAACAGCGGCCGTCGGGGGCTTCGACCGCCCCAGACGGTGCTTAGTCCCGACCCCACCGCCGCAGGTGACCTTGGAAAGGCTCCGACCGCGCGGTTGCCGCGGAAGGCCGATGACTCAGGTCCCGCCCGAATGGACCCGGGGCTCAACCGAACGGGTTCCCGGGGAGCGTTCGGGACCGCTCGAGGAGACCTCGAACCTCCTTATCGCTCACCTGGGTGAACCGATGGTACCACTCCCCCACGGCGAAGAACATCGCGGGAACGAGCAACACGACGATCTCATCGACCTCGGCCCGAAGGCTTTCCACGGTGTCGGGGGGGGCGACCCCCAACGCGAGGACGACCCGACGCGGCCCGCGAGACCGAATCGCGTGGAGGGCCGCGAGAACGGTCCCCCCGGTGGCAACTCCATCGTCCACCAGAATGACCGTGCGGTTCCGCAGGTCAACCGGCGGGTGCCCAGCACGGTAGTCTTGGGCCCTTCGGTCAACTTCGGCTGCTTCGCGGGCGATCGTGGGACCCAGGTCCCGCACGGTGTGGCCGGCGGCCCGGATCCGAGGCTCGTCCAAGTAGCGTGAGCCGCCCTCGACCACCGCTCCCAGCCCGTACTCCGGGTTCGCCGGAGCACCGACCTTCCGAACGATCAGCACGTCGAGCGGGGCCCCGAGGCGGACGGCGATCTCGAACGCGACCGGGACCCCGCCCCGGGGAAGCGCGAGCACGACGGGGTCCTGGTCACGGTAGGAAAGCAGGCGCTCGGCGAGGCGCTCTCCGGCCGTCCGGCGGTCGGGAAGAGGCACCGGCCGGCCTCCCGGCTCGGTCATGGCCCACCTCCCAGGGGCAGAGCGAGTCTCCGATTAACTCCGCGGTTGACGCGGGCTACACCGCGGGGGACGGGAACACCGTGAGGACGGAGCTCAAATCGACTCGAGCTTCGACTCGCGGCTCATGAACCGGCTCGCGTCCTCGGCCGCGGGAGGGCCCGAGTCTGCATTCGGCCCAAGCCGTCGTCGGTCGATCTCGATCACGCGGTTGTGGAGCCACTCGAATTCGTGAAAGATGAGCGGGTCGTTCATGGACTTCCGCAGGTCCCCGATCATGTCCACCGGGTTTCGCAAGGCCCAGTAGTACGCCGTGACCCAGCCCCCGAACGCCTCCCAAACGAGGTCGTCGTGGAGGACCTTGCGGTGCGTGAGCGTTCCGACGAGCTCGAAGAACGTGATCACTTCAAGGTTCGAGATGTCCTGATGCGCCTGATTGAGGATACGTTCGCTCAGGTGTCGACGGGCGGCACGCATCCGAGGGCTGTCGAACCGCTCCCTCAGGTTCATGACCGCGTTCGCCGAGTTCAGCTTCTGCGCCTGCAGGGTCTGCCACAACATCAAAAGGAGAGTGCCGACGACGAGGGCCCAGGTCCCGACGAGCGACCAGACGGCGATGTTGAACCAATCGACCATGAACGAGCGTTCGGACCTCCCGTGAGACGACCCTCCCCGAGCGACGGGGGCCAAGAGCTTTGGGGGTCCCCCCGACGGGCCGTCTAACGAGGGGCTGTGACCCGGGGCGACGCGGGTGGCTCAGAGCTGTCCCACAGGCGGACCGCAGAGGTCCTACGCGTCACCGTACCGGGGGTTCCGTCCCGGATGCTCATCCCGCGCGAACGCCGCATCGGCCTCCACCTGCTTCGCTTCCATCTCCTCGCGGGGCATCTTGACCCGCATGGAGAGGGTCCAGTGGTGACCGAACGGGTCTAGGAGTTTCCCGTACCGCTCGCCCCAGTACTGGTTCTCGAGGGGCTGGCTGACCTTGGCCCCTGCGGCCACCGCCCGGTCCCATAGCGCGTCGACGTTCTCCGAGTAGATGTGGAGGGTGACGGTCGTGGTCCCGATCGAGGAGGGAGCGGCCGTTTCGGAATCGGGAAAGATATCGGAAAGGAAGACCATCGAGTCCCCGATCCGCAACTGACCGTGGATCAGCTTCCCGTTCGGGGTGACGCGCCGGGCGACCTCGTGCGCGCCGAACGCCTTCTTGTAGAACTCGATCGCGGCGAGCCCTCCCATGACCGAGAGGTACGCCGTCACCGTCCCGAATCCCGGCGGGATCGGCGATGGGTCGTCGGTTCGCTTCGAGCGCGCCTTAGGCTTCTGCTTCGAAGGAGGCATAACGGGTCTCTTGCGGGACGGTGTACTCCTACATAAGTCTCCAAGCCCGACGGGTCCGCGGGCCCTATCGGTTCTCCCGGGTCCGGGACGGCCCGGAAGCGTCTAGCTGGAATGCGCCTTTCGCGTGTGCTCCAGGAGCGCTGCCGTCGTGCTGAAATGCTGGCGGCACAGAGAACATTTGACGGTGCGAGGGCGCGGCGACTCTTCCGGAGCCTTCACCGCCGAGGCGTGGGCCTCGTTGCGATGGTCCTCGAGGGCATCCTCGGACCGGAACGCACGTCCGCAGTCTCGGCAGATCGCCTCGACCTCGTCGTACTCCACGTACGGCATTGCCTACGAGATTCCACCCCTTCCCGTCCGCCGTCCGACGGCGGCCCCCGGCGCATGGGTCGGACTACCCCATTGCATTCCTGCGTATGAAGGAGGAGGGAGAAGGTCCTCACGGCGGGTAACGACCCGACCCCGGGGTCCGAGGGTCCAGGCATAAGAGGAGTGTGTCCCTTCGGTGGGGCGAACGACCGCTCGAGACCTTCGATGAGCGCCCACAATCCCCCGAAGCGACGAAGGGGGACCCCGGACTTGGACCTGAGCTCGGGCCTCCGGTTCGCACTCCGACGCGAGGTTCCGCTGCCCATGGACCCCGGGCCGCGGGCCGAGGCGATCGCTCGCGCCGTACTCGATGAGGCCGGATTCGAACGCGTTCGGAGGTCGGTTCTGTCCGGGTCAACGGGCGGCACTCCGTTAGCGGAGACGAGGACTTGGGTGGGCGAACGAGGGGTTCGAAGGAGGCCGGGCACCTCCTCGAACGCCGTCCCTCCCATCGTCACCCTCTTCTTCGCGGGCTGCGTCCTGGGAGGGCTGGACGCCTACATCCTGGGCTCCCTGCTCGTCGGAGCGCTCTGGGTGCTCGTCGCGGCAGGGGCTGCCGGAGCCTTCTGGCTGCTCTACGGCAGGGTCTACGACAGCGACCTTGCCATGGTCACGCTGTCGGAGCCGCGTCCCGACCGGCCATCGGGCGCGGGGTCGGCCTCCGTCGTATTCTGGGCCGCGCGCGTGCGGTCGCATATCCATTCGGGGGTTCGTGTCCCGACGATCGTGAGCGCCCCCATGCGTCTGGCTTCGGAAGTGGGAGTTGTGTCGCGGGAGTTCCAGCGGAGGATGTCTGAACCCGCGGGCGGGGAGCGCTCCCCTGGGGAACGGCCCTAGGACCGCTTGGCGACGCGGACCCTTCGGCGCGGTCGGGCGGGCCCGAACGCCTCGAGGCAGACGCCGTTCGGGTCGTTGACGTACACGAGCCGGCTCTTCCCGTCGACGAAATCCTCGACGCTCTTTCCGCCCGCTCGCAGGGCGCGTCGGTGCCAGCCGGCCACGTCCGGGGCGAAGAACCCGAAATGGTCGAACTCCGACCCCTTGCGGAACGGTTCGTAGAACCGGTTCCCCTTCGGGTAATAGTTCAGCTCGACGGCGTGGCGAGAACCTGGGAAGACCAGATGGACCCACTGGCCTCCATGCCCCATCCGACCCTTCGCCCGAACGCGGAACCCAAGAGCTCGGTAGAACGCAAGCGATCGACGGAGGTCGCGGACCCGGATCCCTGAATAGAGGAACTGCACCGGACGACGTGCCATGGCAGCCGGGAACGTCCTCGGCTTATCCCGTTGCCTGTTAAGGAACGGGAGATAGGTCGACGCGGTTCGGCACCCTCGAATTCGCGTCGGCTCATATACGGGAGGGCGCTGGACCGGCGCTCTCGGCCCCCACGCCGGAGCAGGAAGACCATGGACCAGTCGGAACGGTCGGCGGCGGAAGCTCTTCGAGCGTATCTCCGAGAGGACTGGAAGCGATGGCTCGCCGAGTACCCAGAACTGGCCACGAGCGTCGGATTCCCGGGGCTCGATGACCGTTGGACGGACGATTCTTCGGCCGGGATCGAGCGGCGGAAGCGTCACCTCTCAGAGAGTCTCGAATCGCTCCGTAGCCTCGATGCCTCCTCCCTGGCAGCCCGGGAGAGGACGAGCTACGACCTCTATCGGGAGCTGCTCGAGCTCGCCGAGACCGGCCTTCGCTTCGGTCTCGACCCGCTTCCGTTCCACCTCGGCATGCCCCACAACCTTCTCGTCCCGGTGAACCAGATGGAAGGGGTCCATCTCACCGCGTCCGACACCCTCGACCTACAGCCCCGCGAGCGTCTCTCCGACTACGAGAACATCGTCTCCCGCCTGAACACGCTCTCGGACGCGGTCGAACAGAACCTCGTCCTCCTCGAGGCCGGGCGCCAACAGGGGTTCACGGCGCACCGGGTCGCGGTCCGGGGCGTGCCCGAACAGGTCCGCGGTTTGATCCCGACCGACCCGATGGCCAGCCCGCTCCTCCGGGCGTTCACCGACATGCCCAGCCGCATCGGGGAGCCCGACCGCCATCGGCTCATTGCCGCGGCGAAGAACGCCTACACCGACCGGATCGTCCCCGCGTTCCAGCGGCTCCATGAGTACCTGGTCACGACGTACCTCCCCGCCTGCCGCGACGCCCCGGGCGTGTCCGCGATGCCGAACGGGGCCGCCCTCTACACCTACCTCGTTGGCTGGCAGACGACCACGGGGCTCAGCGCGAAGGAGATCCACGAGATCGGCCTGCGGGAGGTCCGACGACTACGCTCAGCGATGGAGGAGCTGATGGCGAAGACCGGTTTTGCCGGGACGTTCTCCGAGTTCCTGGAGTTCCTTCGGACCGACGACCGATTCTTCTTCACGAACGCGGAGGCGCTCGTCGACGGGTACCGGGTAATCGCCAAGAAGACCGACCCCGGGCTCTCGCGGCTGTTCGGTCGGCTTCCCCGACTCCCCTACGGGGTGCTCCCCGTTCCGGAGTTCCGGGCGGAAAGCTCGCCAGCTGCCTACTACATGCCGGGAGCGCCGTCCACCGGTCGCGCGGGCACCTTCTTCGCGAACACGTTCGCTCTCCACTCCCGCCCGCGATGGGAGATGGACTCGCTCTGCTTGCACGAGGCGGTCCCCGGTCACCACCTTCAGATCACGTTGGCCCAGGAGGTCGAGGACCTCCCCGACTTCCGCCGTTTCACCGGGCCCACGGCGTTCGTCGAAGGCTGGGGACTGTACGCGGAGAGCCTGGGAGATGAGCTCGGCCTCTACCAGGACCCGTACTCGAAGATGGGCCAGTACACGAACGACATGTGGCGCTCGATCCGCCTCGTCGTCGACACGGGGATCCATGCCCTCGGCTGGACGCGCGACGACGCGATCCGTTTCTTCCGGGAGAACGTCGGCCGGAGCGAGGTTGACATCGCGGTCGAAGTCGACCGGTACATCGTCTGGCCGGGGCAGGCGTTGGCGTACAAGGTCGGCCAGCTCAAGATCCGCGAGGTGCGCACCTGGGCGGAGCAAGCGCTGGGGGACCGGTTCAACATCCGCGAGTTCCACGACCGTGTGCTTGAGGAGGGCGCCGTCCCCCTCGGGTTGCTCGAGTCTCGGGTGAAGGCCTGGGCAGCGATCGTCGCGCAGGGGGGGCCGGCCCCCTCTCCCGCGCCCCCGGCCGTCCCTTCCCGGTAGGACCCTCATGAAGCTCGACGGCTGGACGATGCTCTTCCTTGTGCGTCGGGACGACCCACCGAAGCTCGACAAGGCGACCGACGACACGGTGCAGGACGCCCACCTGGCCTACCTGGCCAGTCTGCACGGGGACGGGCGACTCCTCGCGGCCGGCCCGGTCCGGGGAGGCCCCGGAAACCCGATCGCGGGCATCTGCATTCTTCGATGCGAGGTCGAGGAGGCCCGCTCCCTGCTCGAGGCAGACCCCGCGGTCCGTGCGGGACTATATCGCGTCGACGTGGTCTCGTGGTTCGTGCCGGAGGGGACCATCGCGTTCCGGCCCTCCCGCTTCCCTCGTTCGAGGACGGACGTCGACGCGCCCTGACCGACCGCGTCCCCGATCCGTCCCGACACCGCTACGGGGTGAGGGAGGTGGGCCGGAGGGCGCTCTCGAGGAGCTTCCTCTCGATGTTCGCGATCGCCTCCGACAACCCCGACTTGCTTCGACCGAGCCGCCGCGCGAGGTCGGTCAGCGTGATCCCCCGGGGGACGGCGAAGTAGCCGGCTGCCATCGCATCGGCGAGGATGTGCTGCTGGGCATCCGTGAGCATCGGTAGGTGGCTCCGCAGGGGTCGGTCGCGGATCGAGACCACCTGAAAGTCCGGGTTGACCGTCCGCGCGTGTTTGAGGACCGCCTCGAACTCGGAGCGCCGTGCGACGACCTCCCACGTGAGGAACCCCGCTTGAATGCGGACGGGAAACTGCATCGGCAATCCTAGCATCCGATAGACGTAGACGATGGGCGGGCTGGAGAAGGTGATCCGATAGAGGCAACCACTGCCGACCTCGGCCAGACTATCGACCTTGCGCACGTCCGAATACTCGGCGATCTCTCGGGCCCAGACGCCGGGGGGGCCCCCGCTGATCCAGTAGTCCGAAACCGATAGGTGCTCGGTCAGGTCCGAGCGGTTCAGGACCTCGAGCGTGAGGTTCGGATGGGCGCGGGAGAACGGGCCGGTCCAAAGTCCCTTCTTCTGAATTCGGATGCGAAGCAACGCGAGGAGGAGACGAGTGCTCGACGGGACATCCTTCGCACCTCGGAGGTCCTGCAAACGTGCGGCGGTTCCATTCCGAGGCGCGCGCGTTCTGCGGCGGCTCCTCCTTCCCCGTTGCGAGCGGCTCCGTGGGACCACGTTGCTCAACCCCCGGCTCGCCTGCCTCAGCGACGCTTTGGTCGACGCGGAATCCGCCGCGCAGCTATAAACGGAGAGGGAAGAGCTCGGCACGCGCGCCTCCCTGGAGCTTCCCAGCCGACGGAGACCGACAAGACTCCCTCCGAACCCGTTCGGGAGACCGAACTCGTTCGGGACCACGCCTTACCCCCGAGGGGAGTTGTGGTATCGGGCCGTCATGGTCCGGACGCGCAAATGTCAACTCCACCGCCGCCGATGACCGGTTTCCTGCCGGGAGACCCGACTCCCGCTCGGCAGGGTTCCGGCGCTAACGACGACCGCGGCCTTCCTCCCGTGCTCCCCCACAAGCTCCCGCCCCGCCGCCGTCCCACGTCGCCGGAAACCAAGCCCGACCGGGACTCGGCGATCTTCCCGTCCCGGTTGTTCGACCAACCGAGCTCGGTCCTCATCTACGGGGCGCATCGGTCGCTCGTCAACCTGACCCTCTTCGGCCTCGCGACGACCACGAACCCCGAGTTTGAATGGGTGGAGATCGAGGAGACGCACGACGAGCGACCCCGCTTTGACCCTGTCCAGCTGGGCTGGATCCCTAAAGGGCGTCTCTGGCTCGTGGACCACCCAGATGCTCTCCGACCCGACGACCTGAGCGCAAGTCTCTCCCTTACCCGAACGATCCGTTCCGACGAGCCGCCCGAGGTCCTCGCGCAGATCACCGAGTTCTTGCGCCTGCCCGACCGGTCTCAGCGGATTCTCGCCACCCGACCTCCCTATGGTAAGCCCGGCGTGGTCGCGATCGCCAACGCCCACCGTGTCGAGGGGAACTTCGCGGCGAGCCGTGTTCCGTCGATCCTGACCGTACACCGAAACGCGGGTTTCTCTGTCTTCATCGGATACAACGAGGCGGCCGGCGCGGGGCGAGATGTGTTCGACTTCGTCTTCCACTTGGACGGGGACAACCAGAACGTCGCGGATTGGCGAGAGAATCAGCTGATCTGCGAGCGGGGGATCACGTCGGGACCGCTGCGGGATTCACGGCCGGTCCTCCTCGGGGACATCCCCATTCTGGCGAGTGTCCTGTCGAGGGCATTGCCGTCCAGGAGAGGTCAGGCCTCATCCGGCTGAGACGAAGGTCCGGGTGTCTTCCCTCCCACATTGGTCGGTGCTGGAGACAGCAGTTAGAACACCAGCCCGGACGCGATTCGTTGTCGGACCGGATCGGCGGAGGAAAAGAACGCTCGCGGGTCCGGTGTTGAAATAGCAGGACCACCATAGGGAGAGTCACACTCGGTCGCCGGCCGGGTCGACCCACAAAGATGCCAAAGAAGGGCCCGAAGAAGAAGAGGTAACGGCCGATTCCGGCCGCTGCCTCGGTGAGCGACACCGGGGGAGTTGCTTGCGTGAACCACTCTCCTCGCTCCGGCGAGCGGGGGATGTTCGCGGACTCCCCCACCCTGCGCCGTTCGATTGCTGCATGTCGTCGTCAATGAGGTGAACTGCCGTCACCCGCAAGACGCGGATGATAGGTTTCCTCGCCACTGCGCGCCCGACGTTTTCGGGGGAGCCATGTCTGCGGGACGGCGTTCCTGTGGTTCGATAGGTTCATGGCCCTCCTTCCCGGCAGTCCCAAGCGGTTCAGGCATGAGCGAGGCCGCCTACAGCGCACCCACCCTATCGAGGCCCGTCCGCTGGGAGCGGGTCGGTGACCTTTCTCAGCGGTTCCTGCTGCCGGCGGTCGCGCTGACCACCCTCTTCCTCGGTCTCATCCTACTTCTCGACCCTTTGGCCCGTGTCGGAGCGGAAATCCCGATCGCTGTGTTCGCAATCGGGTTGGGGGGACTCGCCGGCTTCATCTCCGTACGTGGGTGGAAGAGCACCGTCCCCTCGCCCGCAGCGCCGATGGCGGCAGCTGCTGTCACTCCTCCTTCTCCTCCGGGAGACCGACCGATGGCGGTCGTTCGGGCCCCGAACGATCGACCACGCGCTCGCATTACCGCCCGAGGGTCCGAATGGCGGGTGCCGTCCGCCCCCTCGATCACCGGGGGCGGGGGCTGGCTGACCTGGCTTCCCCGGGAGCACAGCCGCGCTGGTGTCGAAGGAATCGAACCGATTCCCGGTGTGGTTCATTCGTCCGGCAGGGCCGGCAACCTGGTGGCATTTCCCGTCCGGAACTATTTCCACGGGGTCCGTTCCTCTTTGGGGTCCGGTGATCTCGCTCGTCCTTCCCCCGCGGCGCAGCCGTCCCCACGGATCGCCGAGGTCGAAGGCCGATCCACCCCTCCCGCGACCTCCACCCATGGGAGTCGCGAACCGCCCGAGCCGCTCGCCCGCTCGAAGCCGCTGTCTGTCGAAGAGCTCGATCGCATGTTCCCTCCGGTTTCGGGCCCGCGGTCGGTGTTTCTTGCCGACGCTCCGGAAAAGGTGGGCGGTCCGTCGTACTGGGTGAGGGAGCTGAGCCTCCCCGCCGACCCTCCTACCTCCACGGACGAACCCGGCCAGTCGCCGGACCGACTTCCATCCTCCCCTGAGATGGATGAGGACTCGACGTCCTCGGCGGTGCGCTCCGAGGGCCAACGGACCGACCAGCCCGCGACCTCCGAACCGACAAACGTACCTCGCTCCCTTCCGTCCGGTGGGCTCTCCCGACCCAATGCACAAGCGTCCGACCTCTTCCGGGAGGCCGCCAACCCGGTGCCCCCCCACTTGAGGGAGACGGGTGGTCCCGCGAGGGCCGAATCCCGCCGGCCGTCGGGCCGATCGACCGATCTCGCGAGCCAGCGGTCGGTGTGCGCATCGTGCTCGAAGGTGGTCGTAAACCTTCGCATGAGCGGTCCCTGCCCCAAGTGCCTACGACCGATCTGCAGTGATTGCCTCCGAGAGGCGTTCGTCACGCATGGCCATGGGTGGTGCGTCGACTGCTCCGCCGCCCCCACCGTAGGCATTGGCTGAACCGGCGACAAGGTCCGAACACGGCGACGCCGTGCAGACCGACACCGAGGCGAGGCTCGACAGAGCCCCTCGAGCCCCTCTATCGGTGACGGGACTTCCGGTAGTCGGCCTCGATCGCCTTCGCGAAGTGCCGCCACGCGGCCAGGGTGCTCTTCTCGATGGACTTCTGAGAGGGAGGTCTTCCGCCCAGGGGGGACACGCGGCGCTTCCAGGTGAGTTCGAACCGGGTCCGTTTCGGGCCGAGCGCGGTCAGCGCGTAGTCGAGGGTGGCGTCTCGGTAGTTCCCGACGGATTCCGAGTGCCATCGGTTGGGGGGCCTCAAGGTGACCGTATGTCGGACCCAATGCCAGCCAGTGGAGCTCGACTCCAGGTCCTCGAAGACCACCCGACGGGCCGTCCGCTCTAGGACCTTGCGCTCGTACGACTCACCCTCCCGCCCTGCGTCGTCCGGGCGGAAGTCGGTGCACCAACGGAACGCGAACCCGAGGGGCACACGTAGTGTGGTCTCGATGTGGTACTCCGGGGGGGGCCATCTCGTCATGGGTCGTCCCGCCCAACGACGGGCGGAGGTAAGACGCTATGCATCCCCCGCTTCCCGAAGGTCCGTCCCGGTCCGGAGCACCGACTTCAGGTTCGTGAGGAAGTACGCCCATCCCTCGCATGTCCCGCCGTAATTCTCGACCCATGCGGGTGTCCTCCCAAAGCCGGTATGTCGCAGCGCAAGGCGAGTTCCTCCCTTCCGGGGGGCGAAGGTGAACGTTACCTGGGTCATCCCGAGCCCCTTGGCGGGCCACTCGAGCGAGAGCTTTCGGTTCGGAACGAAGGCGATCACCTTGGCTCGGTGGCGGTAGCCCTGCTGCCAGACGAACTCGTAGCTCGCTCCAGCCGTGTGCGGCAGGCGGGCCGCCTTCAGGAACCAACGGACCAGTTCCGGGGGTTCGGTCAGCGCCCGGAAGACGTTCGCCACCGGTGCTCGGAAGAGGTAGGTCTACTTGATCGTCGGTCCCTGATGAGTCGCTGCCATGGTGTCCCTGTCCCCGAGAATGGTTCGCCTATTTCCTCCCTTGGACGGGAGTCAGAGGCGACGGGTGGGGGCGGCAACGGAGCGGAACCCCCAAGGGACGGGTCTCTCGTCCGCGCAAACCACCTGCCGCCCCTCAGCGTACGCCGCGATCGCCGTGAGGTCAACCGCCCCGCGCACTACCGTCCTGGGCCGGCGGAGGGCCCTCCTCCCCCGGGTCCGAGCTCCGAGCGACGGTCGGGCGCGTCCGGTTCCCCGTGACGAAAACCAACGAGAGTCCGGTCACCACCAGGAGGAACCCGCCGACCTCCCAGACAGTGATCGCCTCCCCGTATAGTCCGGAACCCAGCCCGATCCCCACGAGCGGCAGTAGGTAGGTGACGAGGTTGGCCCGACCCGGCCCGATCTGATGGTGGAGCCGAAAGTAGACCACGTATCCCAGCAAGGACGAGAACACCACGAGGACCAGGAGCGGGCCCCAGACCGCGGTCGTAAACGGTAGTCGTTCGGGCGGCCCGGGGAGCAGGAGGATCGCGAGGCCGAGGATCGCCGCGCCGACGCCAAACTGGAACGAAAGCTGCCATGTGCCTTGCCGCCCCCGCCCCCAGCGGCGGAGGAGGACCGAACCCAGCGGGAAGACAACGAATGCCCCCATCACCGCGACCGGCCCCTGCCAGCTGCCCCCCACGCCGGCGAGGAGGCTGGGAAGGACCAGCACCATGACCCCGAGGAAGCCCACCGCGATCCCCACGATGGCGGTCCGGGAAAGACGCTCCGATGGAAGCAGGGAGTAGGCGAAGACAACGGTGAGGATCGGCCCCATCCCGGAGAGGACCGACGCGTACCCTCCGGTGGTGAATTGTTCGCCCCAGTAGAGGAGCAGCCCGTAGAGTCCGATGATGAGCGTGCCTCCGACAAGCGCAGAGAGCAGGCCGGAGTGTCGGTCCGGCAAAGGCTCCCGGCGCACCGCCGCCGCGAGCGCGAGAAGCCCGGCAACGAGCGCGTACCGTGTGCCCGCGTAGAGGAACGGCGAGGCACCGGCCACGATGCCTTCCCGGATCGCGACGTACGCCGAGCCCCATAGGACGGCGAGGGCGACTAGCAACAACACGTCGGTTCGGCCGACCCGTACCGGGGTTCCGCTCGGGTCTCCTGTTGATTCGGTGCCGGAACCCGTCACCCCGATGCCTCTGTGCGGCTAACCGACGGGGTCTTATCTGGGAGCGGGGAGGGGACGGTCACGGGGTGGTCGGTCTCCGGTTCGATCCCGACCCCGGAGAACCCGGTTCACTGGAGCACGGCGGATGACGGTGGATGATACGGGTGCCTCAATCCCCGGGGGCCGCGTTCGATCTCCGGCCCCCGCGGTCGAGGTCGTCGACCTCGTAGGGGAGGACCGCGAACGAGCCGTGCCCGCGCTGAAGGATGGGTTCCAGGGAATCTACCGGTGGCACGCCAAACGGACGCTCCGAAGCGCGACCTGGGTGCGGGCCGCGGTGGTCCGCGGTGAGGTCGCTGCGGTATCGATCCTAGAACGACTCGACCCCGCGGTGGGGTACGTCTACTATCTCTCGACCGCGCAATCCCACCGTCGAGAAGGGCTAGGAGCGCTGCTGTTGGACGACGCACTCGCGCTCTTTCGGCGGGAGGGAGCCGTCGTCGCCTACGGGGCGGCCGAGGAAGAGAACGTCGCTTCGCTCGCGCTCTTCCGCTCCCGGGGATTCCGATCTGTGGAGCGTAAGGAGCTTGGCTTCCGGGAAGGGGGCCTCGGGGCCTGGGGGCTCCGAAGCCGAATGACCCTGGTTGGCGGGGAGGTCCTCATGGGAATCCGCTTCTCCTCGACGGTCTCGCCCCCGGCGCGCGACCGCCCCGCGCCCGGGACTCCCTAGAGGGAACGCTCCCACGATTGTCGGTGGGGACAAACGACCTCGGGAAGCTACTC
>Ga0326727_10005591_pt1 | contig 35668 bp, 33 predicted proteins | sample MB2enrmetagenome_FD_207643 | JGI IMG/M metagenome (GOLD analysis project Ga0326727, IMG submission 207643) | Lab enriched peat soil microbial communities from McLean, Ithaca, NY, United States - MB29MY | ecosystem: Environmental > Terrestrial > Soil > Wetlands > Peat | place: USA: New York...
AAGCCTCCCCGCCCCGATGCCGCCGATCTTCGGACCTCACGAAGGATCCCAAACAGCTGGTCTCGACGTCGAGTGCTCAGCACTTTGATCTTCACCAGGGGGTCACGATGTCCCCAGCTTCTCCCAGATTAGGCAAAAGGGCGGGTTAATACTGGATATGAGAAAGGCGTCGAGGGAAAAACGGCCGATGCTGGTTCCAAATCCCAAGGGGCGATTATTCGACCAGATTCGGGAGGTAATGAGGTTTCACCATTATTCACTGCGTACGGAACGGACGTATTGCCAATGGATTCAGCGTTATCTGGGGTTTCACCGGGAGGCGGACCGATCCGGTCCGCAACGGGGTTGGCGCCATCCCAAGCAAATGGAGTGTTTGCGTTTGCGGGTAAAGGATGTGGAATTCGCGCGTGGGCACGTGGTGGTGCGCGAGGGCAAGGGGGACAAGGATCGCGTGACGGTGCTGCCGGAACTACCGCAGGAGAGGTTGCGGGCGCACCGGGAGCGGCTGCGCCGCCTTCACGGGGGAGGACCGTCAGAGAAGGGCTTGCCGGGAGTGTGGCTGCCCGAGGCGCTGGCGCGCAAGTATCCCAAGGCGGGCGAGCAGTGGGAGTGGCAATGGTTCTGGCCGTCACGGGAAACCATGACCGACCCGCGCACAGGACTCAAACGGCGGCATCGTGTTGGATGCGACGTTTCAGCATTTTGTGCGGCAGGCAGCGCGGAAGGCGAAGTTGGACAAGAAGGTGACGCCGCATGAGTGCCCGGAATCAGAGCCACTACGATCGCATGTTCACTCTCGTGATTGCACCAGCACGCGAAACGATCGCCCCAGGTGTTCCGGATGGGTCAGGGTCCGGAATTGACGGCGTCGCGCCGGGCTCCAATCGCCAGAGTCTTTTGCCTCCTTCCAAACCCGCTCCGCAATCTGTGTCAGGAATTTCTCCTGGGTTGTGCATTCCACGGTCTTCAGCCCGGCCGCTTCGCCCGCGGATTGAATCGCTGTGAAATTGACGTGCGCCGTAAGATCCTGCTCGCCCGGGTTTGCGAGCAAGTCGTTGCCCAGGTGATGCCGATGGTAAGCCCGCAATGTTCCTTCCTTCCGTTCCGGCGCAAAAAAATCTTCCGCGCTGAGGCCATAATCGATCGTGACAAGTTTGCCGCGGCGTAAAATCCGCGCGGCTTCAGTCCACCAATTCAGCGCCGACGGGCACGCCTCGGTGGTGAACCGGTCAGGCAGGACTTTCAACAAGGCCGCGGGCAAATCCGGATACGGGATGCGGGATGCGGGATGCGGGACCCCGACTTCGGATGTTGGACGCTGAACGTTGAACGTTGGACTCCGGACTTCGGACTCCAGACTGCGGACTTTGGACTTTGGACTTTCGATTTTTGCCCACACGAGTTTTTCGTCCTGCACCGCCACCCCCCATTCAAACCATTCTTTTTTCTTCGCATCCCAGCCCAAACGATGCACGGGCATCGCGTCCAGCAACTCATTGCAGAAGATAATTCCGCAGACACCTGGGGATTGACGATTGGCGATTGCCGTTTGGGGATTGCCAGGCAGATCGGACAGTTGCCCAGCCCATCGAACAGTGCCGGTCAACTCGTGCAATGTTTCTCTTTGAGACATCCGCCTCCGTTCGGACGGTTCGACAATCCAGTATTCCATTTTCCGGAAAAGTTCCGGCCGATGCGCGCGCAACCAGGTCAAGACGTCTTTCGCGAGTTGCCCGTCATGCGCTCCGGCCTCAACAATTCGCATTTCGCATTTCGCAGTTCGCACTTCCTCCGACGCCCCCGCCTCCGCCCTTCGCCCTTCGCCCTTCCCCCTTCGCACTTCATCGAGCCATCCTGCGAATTGAAACGCGAGCAGTTCTCCGAACAAGCTGCCCACGCTGACGCTGGTGAAAAAATCCCCGCGCCGGCCCACGGTGTCCCTTTCCTTTTCATAATATCCACAAACGGGACAATAGAGTGCCAGCTCCATGAAGCGGGCAAACGAGATAGGCCCGTGTTTCTGCGTCTCACGAAAGATTATTTCGGTCAACGGGTTCACTTCTTGTCGAGTGGTGCGGATTTAGCTAATAAGTGGGCCGATTATACAAATCTTATGGCGAAGATCGACGCTTTCTTCAACCTGATGTTCGAGCAAAAGGCCTCGGACGTCCATTTGTCGTCGGGCAACAATCCCATGCTCAGAATCAACGGCGAATTGCACCGGGTCGACCATCCGCCGCTCGACAATGACGAGCTCAAGAAGATGCTCTACGAGATCGCGCCAGAGTACAAGGTTAAAATCTTCGAAGAAACCGGAGACGTGGACTTCGGTTACGAAATCCCGAACATTTCCCGTTTCCGCGCCAATTTCTTCAACCAGAAGAATGGCATCGCCGCGGTGTTCCGGCAAATTCCGAGCCGGGTGCTCTCGTTCGAAGATTTCGAAAAGTTTGACGCCCCGCTGCCGGCCGTGCTGAAGAAGTTCACCATGCTGCATCGCGGGCTCGTCGTTGTCACCGGTCCGACAGGTTCCGGCAAATCCACGACGCTGGCAGCCATGGTGGATTACGCGAACAAGAACCGCCGCGATCACATCATCACAGTCGAAGACCCGATTGAATTCGTTCATGAAAGCAAGAATTGCCTGATCAATCATCGCGAGGTGGGGCTGCACACCAAGAGCTTCGCCTCCGCGCTGCGCGGAGCCCTGCGCGAAGACCCGGACATCATCCTGGTTGGCGAATTGCGCGACCTGGAAACGATCGAACTGGCGCTCATCGCGGCCAGCACGGGCCACCTGGTCCTCGGCACCCTGCACACGCCCAGCGCCGCCAAAACGGTGGACCGCATCATCGACGTGTTTCCGTCCGATCAGCAGAACAAAATCCGCGCGACACTTTCCGAAGCGCTCAAGGGTGTGGTGGCGCAAAATCTGTTCAAGCGAATCGATAAAAAAGGCCGCATCGCGGCGCTGGAAATCCTCGTTTTCACCACCGCCATCGCCAACCTGGTGCGCGAAGGCAAGACCCACCAGATCCCGGGCATGATTCAAGTGGGCAAGAGGATCGGGAATCAGCCGCTGGACGATTCCATCATGGAACATTTGCGGATGAAGCGCATTTCGCCCGAGGACGCTTACGACAAGTGTATTGACAAGAAAAAATTCCGTTCGTTTCTGCCCCACCCGCCCGAAGACGATGAGGCCTGAGTATGCGTCGGCCCGAGCTCGATCACATCCTGACCACCATGCTGGAATCCCAGCAGGAAGTGTCGGATCTGCTGTTCACGGTGGACAAGCCGCTGCAGGTCGAATCGTTCGGCGAACTCAAGCCGGTCGCCGTTGATCCGCCCATCGAGAGGCTGACTCCCTTCCAGACCGAGATGGTGGCGCTGAACCTGATTGGTGATAACCAATGGCACATCGAAGACCTGCTGCGGCGGGGTTCGTGCGACACGGCGTACACCCTTACGGAGAAAGCCCGGTTCCGCATCAATATTTTCTCGCAACGCGGAAATTATTCGATCGTTTGTCGCAAACTCAACACGGAGATTCCCACGTTGGATTGGCTGCAGTTCCCGGAAGTCATCCGGTTGATCCCGCACGAAAAGACCGGCCTGGTGCTGGTCACGGGCGCCACGGGCTCGGGCAAATCCACAACCCTGGCGGCCATCCTCAACGAAATCAACCACACGAAGGCGGTGCACGTGATCACGCTGGAGGACCCCGTCGAGTTTGTGCATCCGCATCACATGGCCACCTTCAACCAGCGCGAGCTGGGCACTGACTTTGACAGTTTTTCCAACGGCCTGCGCGCCGCGTTGCGCCAGGCGCCCAAGGTCATTCTCGTCGGCGAAATGCGCGACCGCGAAACCGTTCGGATCGCCTTGAGCGCCGCCGAAACCGGCCATCTGGTGCTCAGCACGCTGCACACGATCGACGCCGGACAAACGATCAACCGCATCCTCGGCATGTTCGAGACGGAGGAGCAGGAGCAAATCCGCGCCCGGCTGGCGGACACGCTGCGCTGGATTCTCAGCCAGCGGCTCGTGCCCAAGGTGGAAGGAGGCCGATATGCGCTCGTCGAAATCATGGGATCCAATCTCCGCACCCAGGAATCCATCCGCCTCGGCGAAAGCGAAGGCAAGAGCTTCTACGAAATCATCGAAGCCAGCGAGCCTTTCGGCTGGCGGACGTTCGATTTCTCGGCCCTGGAAGCGTATGAGAGCGGGAAAATTACCGAGGAAACGGCCCTGCTCTGCTGCACGAAACGAGGACCCGTCACGCGCAGCATCGACAACATCAAGAAAGCCCGCGGCGAATGCACCAGCAACGTGTCTTCGTTGCGCATGAAGGTCAACCAGGATTTCGCGGGCGCTCCGCCGATCCCGGCCACGCTCAAACTGAAATAGCTTATGAGCGACAGGTTCGAATTCGTCAGCACCACGGACAAACCGGCGCTGCTGGCCTTTTCCACGCCGGAATGGCTGGAAGCGGCGAAAACCGCCCTGGTCGAGCTGGGATACAAGGTCCATACGGCGGCGACCCACGGTGACTTCCTGGTGCGCTTCAGCCAGATCCGATACCACGTGGTCATCGTTGAGGAACTTTTTGCGGCCAACAACCTCGCCGAAAACCTGACTCTGAAGGGTCTGCAAAGCATGCCGCTGAGCCAGCGCCGCCACGCGACCGTGATTCTGTTTGGCGACTCGTTTCAGACGTTCACGCCGCTGCAGGCTTTTCAACAAAGCGTGCATGCGGTCATCAACAGTTCCGAATTGTTCCTGCTCAAGCAACTGATTGAGAAGGCGATTGCCGATAACGCCTTGTTCCTCCACAGTTTCCACGAGACTCAGGCGCGAATGCATTCCATGAGCGCCGAGCCGGACTGACGACGCCGAGCTTCGCGGAAGCGTGAAACGTTGACATACCTCGGTTAAATTCCCGCATGAGCCGATTGGACCAAAGCCTCGTAGAGCGCGGACTGTGCGACAGCCGTGAAAGAGCCCGGCGCGCCATCATGGCCGGCTCGGTCCAGGTCAACGGCCAACCGGCCCGCAAACCCAGCGATTGCGTCAGGCCGGAAGATCAACTCGTCGTCCTCGCGCCTGAGAAATTTGTCAGCCGCGGCGGCTACAAGCTCGAACACGCGCTCCGCCATTTCCGCCTGGACGTATCCGGTCGAACCGCCATCGACATCGGCGCTTCCACCGGCGGGTTCACGGATTGCCTCCTGCAATACGGAGCGGCCAGGGTTTTCGCGGTGGACGTGGGTCAGGGCCAGCTCGCCTGGAGACTGCGCCGGGACCAACGGGTGATCGTCATGGAAAAGACGAACGCGCGCGACCTCACCCCCGAAATGTTTCCACAGCCTTTCGTCCCCGTGGACCCGGTGGTGATTGACTGCTCTTTCATTTCCCTGCGAAAAATCCTTCCGCCCGCCGTTGCATTGCTGCAGCCCTCGGGTAAGATCGTGGCGTTGGTCAAACCGCAATTTGAAGCCGGCAAGGCCGAGGCGGACAAAGGTGAAGGCGTGATCACAGATCCAGCAATCCACCAACGCGTCCTGCGCGAACTGGAAGAGTTCGTCGCTCACATGCCCGGCTTGATCTGGCGCGGGGTCACCCAATCCCCCCTGCTCGGCCCTGCCGGCAACAAAGAATTCCTGGTGCTGATTGAAAAAGCTCGCTGACAAAATCAAACGCGTGGGCCTGATCGGGAACTCCGAAAAGGTCTCCTGTGGCGCCGCGGTGAACAAAGCCGCGCGTCTCCTCCGCGCGGCCGGCAGACAGGTTTATTGCGATGCCGAGACGGCGCGCCTGTGCCATCTCCGGGAACAGGTTGAGCCGGACGCGGCCGCTCTGGCCCGGCAGGCGGATTTGCTTCTCGTGTTTGGAGGCGACGGGACCATGTTGCGGGTGGCCCGCGAAATCGCCGGATCCCAAACCCCTATTCTGGGCATCAATATCGGCGGGCTCGGATTCCTCACGGCGGTGTCCTCGTCCGATCTGGCCCGCGCGCTGCAACACGTTTGGAAGGGCGAATTCAAATTTGAACCGCGCAGCCTCATCGAAGCGCGGGCACGTTGTCGGGGAAAAACCATCCGGCAAAGCGCCCTGAACGATTTCGTGATCAGTCGTGGCATCGCGTCGCGCCTGATCGAACTCCGGGTGAGCGTGGATGACGAGCCTTTGACACGCTATCGCTGCGACGGGCTGATCGTCGGTTCGCCGACGGGTTCGACGGCCTATTCGCTCGCGGCGGGCGGCGCGGTGGTCTTTCCGACGGCGGAAGTGCTGCAACTGACACCCATTTGCCCGCATACCCTTTCCAACCGTTCGCTGGTCCTTCCTCTCGCGTCGCGCATTTCCGTGGAGGTGCTGAATTCCAAGCCCACAACCATTCTGAGCGCGGACGGGCAGTTGCTGGCGGAATTGTCGGCCGGCGACCGGATTGCCATTCGCTGCAGCCGTCAGGCGGTGCGTCTGTTGCACCTGCAGGGCAGCTCCTTTTTTGAATCGCTTCGCGCCAAACTGCACTGGCGTGGAGCCAATCTGTAAATGAACGCAGCACTGTTAAACCGCTTGATTGCTCCAGCGTCAAACCGACGACACGCCGCCGCTCGGTTCGACGACCCAACCAGCTAACGATTCCGCGCTGCACCGAAGACAATGGTCCGACTCAAAGACATAGCTGAACGCGCGAGTGTGTCGGTGATGACCGTCTCCAAAGCGTTGCGGGACGAACCCGACGTTTCCGCGGCAACCAAAACGCGGCTCAAACTGCTCGCGCAGCAAATGGGTTACGTGCCCGATTCCACCGCCCAGGGCCTGCGCACCCGCACCACCAAACTCTTCGGTCTCGTGCTTTCGTCATTCACGGACCCGACTTTTGCGCGCGTGGTGCTGGCCATCGAGGAACGGACGCACGAGCTCGGCTACGATCTCCTATTAATGCACACGCTCGACAACCCGGAGCGCGAAGAAGCCTGCATCCGTCGCCTGTTGTCACGTCGCGTGGACGGAATCCTTATCTCGCCGGTGTATCGCATCGATCCCGAAGCCCGCATTTATCAGGAACTGCAGGTGCGCCAAACGCCGACCGTGCTGCTCGGGCCACCGGCCAAGTTCTGCAGCCACTTTATCAGCGTGCAGGTGGATGATTTGCTTGCCAGTTACGCCGTGACGCAACACCTGCTCAGACTGGGTCACAAACGCATCGCCTTCCTCTCCGGCACGTTGGCCGCGCCCTGGTCCCAGGAGCGCTTCGAAGGCTATCGCCGCGCCTTGCGCGAAGCGGGCATGGATGTGGACGACCGGCTTGTCTTCCAGGCCGGCGTCACCGTGGAAGACGGCGCCAAGGCGGCGTTGCAGATGCTGAACGAATCCTGCAACGCGACTGCCGTGCAAGCGACCAGCGATCTCGTCGCCGTTGGCTGCGCCAACGCGCTCCTGGAGCGAGGCAGCCGCATCCCGGAAGATGTGTCCGTAGTCGGCTTCGGCAACATCCTCACCAGCGAATATTTCCGCGTACCGTTGACCACCGTGCGCCAGCCCAAATTCCGCCTCGGCGTGGCGGCCATGGACGCCATGCTGCAAATGCTTCACGGCCAACCGGTGGATTCCAAGCGCTTGCCCGGAGAGTTGATCGTCCGCGCCAGCACCGCGCCTCCGCGCGCCGGGTAAGCGGATTGTCTCGGACGTGCCAGGGCTTTCCGTAATCGGCGCACAGGATTTTTTGCATATTCCCGAAGAAATAAGGGGGTTTTGAGCGGTGCCAGTGAGTTGGTGCCAGTTTGGTGCCAGTTAGCGGCTGACAGATAAAACGAAATCAGTTCTATCTGTCATGAAAAAGAAAATCACAGTTAGGCACCAGGGAATCCCCCTGGCGATCACCCAGGAACGCAACAACCGGTTCGTCATCTCGGAGTACAGCTCGGGCCGCAGGGTCCGGCACGTGCGCACGACCGAGACGGAGGCACGGCAAAAGGCCAAACAGATTTGCGAGCTGATGGCAAGCGGGCAAAAGGACCTGCTCGACCTGTCCCCGCATGAAAGCGAAATCCGGGGGGCTTTTGATTCGTTACCGCCCGGCATACGGTTGGGCAGAGCGGTTGATATTGTTCGTGATTGCTGCCAGTTACTGGAGCCAGAGGAGATTGTTGCGGCGTGCCGTTACTGGCGGGACAACCGACCAAACCGGCAACTTATCCACAAAGAAGTGAACCAGGCGGTGCCGGAGTTCCTTGAACGTCGTGAAAAGAAGGTCAGCGAACGGCGATACCGTGCTGACGACAGTTATCTGGGTGCCTTTGAATCAAAGTTTGGCAGCCGTTTCCTGCATGAAATAAGCAAAATCGAGATTCGGGACTGGGCCGACGCCAAAGGTTGGGGCGCAAAGACCAAAAATGATGCGCTTGGTCTCGTCCGGCAGCTCTACAATGACGCCATCGAGCGAAACTACACCATTGACAACCCAGCAAGAATAAAGCGGGAACCAGTGGGCGGCGGCGACGTGGAGATTTTTATGCCTGAGCAGGTCCAGCGCATTCTCAATTCAGTTGAGGACAGACTGAAACCGTTCTTTGCGATCCTGTTCTTTTCCGGTTTGCGGAAAGAAGAGGCCAGCAGGTTATCGGTAACACAGGTCCGTCAGGGTCTGGAAAGTGGTGAAATCTTTCTTCCTGGCTCTTTTGCCAAGACGAAACGCAGCCGCAGCGTGTCGGTGTGCGACAATCTGCGGGTCTGGCTGGTGCGTTACCTGCCAGCCGATGGGCCGCTATTACCAGTGGAGCGGCGGTCGATGGAACGGTTGGATGAGCTGCCGGGATACGCCGCAAGAAAATCGGGCGTGCCCTGGATTAGGAATGGCCCTCGGCACAGTTTTGGATCGTACTTTTTGCGGTTAACCGGCGACCCGGCTGAAACTACCAAGCAAATGGGAAACAGCCTTACACAGTTGGACCGACACTATAACAGCCGTGCCAAAGGCGTGACACCTGAGACGGCCAAGCGATATTTTGCCATCCTTCCTCCCACCGAGGCTGACAACCTGATTCCGATGCCAAAACAGGAAGCGGCGGCAGAATCAGGATCAGCCGCACCAGCAGCCGGGATGATTCCGTCACGTCAACAGTCGAACGACCGAATATGAAACGCTCACACTTAACCACCGCTCAGGCGATTGAAGACGAGGAATGGGAGCAGATGGATCAGGACGACGCCAAGGAGGTCTCGCTTCCGCCCAGTGAATTGGGCAAATTCCTCGATGCACAAGCAGCTTTCCAAGGTGCAGGTTACCGAATCCGTGCGGCTGAAATTGTGCAAACTCATCCGTTTTGGGTTTTTCACCTGACTCGCACGACTGCTCCCCGGATTCAGGACGGTGACGAGTTTCTGAGGCATGTCCGTGACATATTGCAGGGGGTTGGCATTTACTTCAAAGATGACAATGCGATGATCCAACGCTCCGGCAACCGAATCCTCGTTTCATTTTTGTGGCCGACGCCTGCCCGTGGCACACGTAGAGAGCGGGCTTGGGACAGCGGGCGATTTGAGAAACCATTGAAGCGGCTACCAAGGAAGCGACGATGACAACCGAAGGGGTAGCTCGCTATATCTCGAAATCGAAATTCCTTCAGGGCCTCCAGTGCCCGAAATTGCTCTGGACCGCCTACAACGCAGACCACTTGATTCGAGAGCCGAAGGCCCAAACTCAGGCGTTTTTCGACCAGGGACACCAGGTCGGCAGTCTGGCCAAGAAATTGTTTACAAATTCGATTGAGATCGGCCAGGGCGTGGACGATCTGGATGAAGTTCTGCGGCTCTCCCAAAATGCCGTTAAGCAGCGCAGACCGCTCTTTGAACCGGCGTTCGCATATCAGGGCGGCTTCGCTAAGGCCGACATCCTGGACCCTGTGGAAGGCAATGCCTGGGACATCGTTGAGGTCAAAAGTAGTACGTCGCTCAAAAATGTTTACATTCTCGATTTGGCGTTCCAGGCGTTCGTCTATGCAGGTGCCGGTCTCAGCATCAGGCGCTGTTTCCTGCTTCTCATCAACCCGGATTTCATTCGGCATGGCGAGATTGACCCGGCCAAGTTCTTCGTCCGGCATGATGTGACCGCACAGGTTTCGGAAGCGTCCCGGCAGATCGAGCCACGACTGGGGGAGATGTTCATTACGATCAGATTGAAGGACCAGCCAGACGTTCGGATCGGGCCGCAGTGCGACGATCCGTACACGTGCCCGCTCCACGACCACTGTTGGTCATTCCTGCCGCCCGACAATGTAACGATGCTTTACCGGGGCACAAAAAAGGGATTCAAGCTGCTGGCTGACGGCATCGTCAGCATTAAGAGCATTCCCGATGATTGTCCCTTGACCGAAAACCAGAAAATCCAGCGCCAAGTCGCCATCACCGGCCAGCCTCACGTCACTAAAGCTGCTATTTCGACGTTTCTGCGAAAGCTCAAATACCCGGTCAGCTACTTGGACTTCGAGACTTTTGCTACTGCCATCCCGCTGTTCGATCACACCCGGCCTTTTGAGCAGGTTCCGTTTCAGTTTTCGCTTCACGTCGTCAGGTCGCCTGATAACCACCCGGAGCACCGAATGTTCCTGGCCGATGGCCGTGCCGACCCAAGGTTGGAATTCCTCCAGCGGCTGCGTGAATGGCTGCCGGACAACGGATCAATTGTGGCGTATAATGCGCAGTTCGAGCGGGGCCGATTGGAGGAGTGTTGCCGGTTACACCCTCAGTTCCAGACTTGGTTAAACGGCGTCGAGGCTCGGTTCGTGGACCTGCTGAAACCGTTCAGGGCCTTCCGCTATTACGGGACGGGCCAAAATGGGTCGGCCTCGATGAAGGCCGTTCTTCCGGCACTGACGGGTCGCAGCTACGACCATCTGGCGATCCAGGAAGGCGGAACGGCCAGCTTGGAGTTCCTGCGGGTTCATTTCTGCAATGTTCCGGAAGCCGAACGGCAGCGGGTACGGCAGGCGCTGGAGGATTATTGCGAGCAGGACACGGAAGGCATGATCTGGATCATGCAGGCTCTACAGGAGATCGTAGGGTCGGCAAAAATTATTTCTGAACCCATTTAGCGAAACCCAGACCACCAAGAAATCCCAACAGAGCGAAGACGAGTTTTTCCGCTGTTTGATCCTTTCCCGTGAACATCGCCGCCGCCGCAAGGGCAATTACGAGAACGCCGACGATGAAGAAGCCTCTGTAAACTGTCGTCGTGACATTTGCCGCAATCTGGGCCTGTTTCGTAGTTTCCATCGCAACCGTCTTCTGTGCCTCTGCAAGAGGTTGGGCAAACCCTCCAATAGCAACAGCCATCATTTGAATGTCTTTATCCGAAATGCCGGGCACCTGCATGGACGGCATGACAACTGGAGTTTGTGTAGGATTGTCAGACATATCCGTGATCGGTCCGGTTCAGTTGGGTTTCATCTTCTTGAACACTCCATAGTTGTGTTCCTTCGTCAACTCGAAAGTCATGGAGTGTTTTCGGGCGAGACCTCGGCAGTAATCGGCGTCGCACTCCCAGTTCAGCTTTAGCAGTTCCACTTCGAGTCCATCCTCCAGGTTGTGTTCAAGGATATGTCGCCAATCCGTTTCGGTGCATCTGATTGTTACTAGGTTCATGCGTGTGCCCCAATGGTTAGTGCCGTCGCTTTTGCCCACGTGGCAAATTCCAGGCTTCTTCTCCACCAACCGTATGCGCTGACGAGAAAAAGCCCGCAGGTTGATGATGTCAAGTCGGTATAGTGACCAGAACAACTTGATCGAACTGCCAGCGACAGCTAAAGCCCAACGGTGTCGTCCTTGCTGGGCCTCCCGCCCAATGCACCGTTTGCCCGGACGGCGTTTGCCTTCGCCTCTGACTTCGCCCGACCGCCCTTTCGACCCAAGAGGCCAGCAGCAAAACCTAACCGGTTAGGTTTTGCTGCGATGGCCATGAGGTCACGAGACTGGCAATACAGCCCAATCGGGTCGCCATCGGCCCGGCGCTCGATTTCGAAACCCTTCCAGCGTTGCCAAGCTCTCATTACGGCACCGGAGCCAGGGAACAGATCGACGAATTCGTCGCCGGATTCCATGGCCAGCAACTCGAATAACCAATAACTAAAGCGGTCGGGTTTGACCCCGCACAGGCCCCGTTTGAGCGTGATATTTTCCGCCACCCAGTCCCGGACCACGAATCTGCCCTTCCGTGATCGACACGGCCTGTAAATGATCGGCTCCCAAGCGTACGCCGGATTGGCTCCCTTAAAACTGCAAAACGGCTTCACCCAGGCGGCGACCCGAACGTCACGAGGGCACATCGGCAGCAACGTCCGCAGCGATGGTGTCGAGCACGACAACGCCCACCCATCGTACGTGGTGAGCTGCTGAATCAGCGCCTGATGATCGACTTCGGCACACTTCGGGTCGTGGCTGTAACGTCTGACAGCCTGACCGACATAGGGCGGGTCGGCGTAAGCGACTCGCTTGATGGCCGCATTGTTGTCGTCAGTTTTGGTGGCGCTTACGCCCGCCCCGATTGAGCATGAGTCTTGTTTCATGCTCATTAAGAACCGAATCCCCCGGCATCATTGGAAGGGGTGCGCCAGGACCGCAGTTTTTGGCAGGCTGCGGTTTGAACAGACAATCGGAGGTTTGGGTATTCACGGGGAAAGCGGTGCAATTTGGAATCATTGGACTTTTCCCATTGACGCCGCTGCGGGGGAGGTATTCCCACATGATGGCGCTGCCTTTGATGAGGCCATGAAGCCATCCCCCGTGGCGGTGGATATTCACGCTGTCAATACGGGAATACTGAACTCAAAAGGGCCGGGTCCTTGAGGACTTGTTGACGAGGTTTTCAGACGACTTTGCACTTTGCCCGTTGACACCGATTCGGTCACAGCCCATGCCCCACGCTTTTCGGCGATAGCGGTAAGAATGCGGAAGCAATCGGAGGCCACACCCCCACAGGTAATTGAAAAAGTAAACACCGTTGCCAGCCAGGAAGTTACGCAATCCAGCAACGATTCTCTAATTGTGTTGGCTGCGTTGGGAGGGGATGCGGTTCAGCCTGAACGCAATTCCGGCGCACGAGGAGTAGTTATTCCGTTCTTTATAGCAGTCCGCATCGACAACCGGATGAAGACGAACAATAAAACTCTGGCCCTGCCGTCGCCCTGTGCGTGCGCCGCCGCCCTGGATGAGCGTGTTGTCGAGACCGGCAGGGCCATCACATTCCATGAAAACTCTGCCTGAAACACCGGAAAAGTTACGTGAACTATGCGCCAAGTGGTGGGACATCCAGATGCACTACTGCGTGATCCTGAATGCGGACGGCTGGACGGATGAGGAGATTGCTGCAGCCCTGGGCATTTCGCTCGAAGACGTGACCAGGTGCCTTTATCCGATCGACGATTCCGTCTGGGATGGCCTGATGAAGGAAATCTGGAAAAAACGCCTGACAGCAGAAAGCGATTACCGGGCTGAAGTGCAGGAAGCTCTGACGACACTGCGGGCTACCTCTTATGAAGGTGCGTATCATTGCGCAATGATCCAGGGACGTGAGCACTTGGTCCCCGAATTGAAGCATTGGCAGCGCCGCTACGAACAGGAAGCGTTGCACTGGAAGGATAAGGGTTTCGGCAGCAGGTGCGATTATAGAAAATGTGATCAAAGCAGTATTGTGGCAATCCAACTCACAGCATGGGACGCTGCCCGGCTCGCCCTTGGCATCCCCGATAAGAGTGAGTTCAAGTCGCTGTGGGTGGGCGAACGATTTCTCGAATACCACAAAATCCTCGAAGCCCTAACGAACCGCCGTCGTTTAGAATACAACGAGGAAACAGGCAAATTCGTGTGGGTAAAAATCCAGGAGGCTGTCGCCGGGTGATCCACGGCGTATTTACTTCTATAAGACGACAGCGGGGTGAGAGCCGCTCGAAAATGGATCAGATGACGACTTTAAGAAATTTGTGCGGCGGGCCGAAAGGCCGTGGTCTTCCTCGACTGCGCCAGCAGCGTTCTGATCCACCATTCTCTCAACGCCGCACAAAACTTCTTTTCTTATGAGCGTCATCGGACCCAATGATCGGAATGGCCTCCAAGAACCTCAACGAGTACGGAAGAATGCCGCTGATGCGATCATCGACGAAGATTTTTCCGACCTCGACGATTTGATCCCACGGCATCCCGCCGCCGAAGGGGAAAAACAGGACCCAGAGGAGGCTCCTCCGCCGAAACAGGAGCAGAAATACGAAGGCGTCGAAAAAGAGATGGCTGACGTGGTGAAGCGTGCCACGAAACTGGCACAGCAGGGTGAGGTCGGAGAGGCCAACGACACGGTTCGTCACTTCATTCGCAGCATGAGCCAGAACAAGGTGGTCAACCGTGCGATCAAAAAGAACCTCGAAGGCATCAGGACCCAGTTTTTCTACAAGTACGCCAGGCATTACAGCGTTCGCTATTCGGCGTTGCTGTACGTGGTCGCCGTGAAAACCTGGGCCAATTATACTCTGGACGGCCTGCGGGGAGAGAAATCAGGCTTCGTCGCCTCGACCGAGCGATGGGGCAAATGGATCGGGTGCTCCCGGCACAACATTTTCTATCTAGTCAAAAAGGCCAAAAAGAACGGGCACCTGAACTTCGACCGGCGGATGCGTGGCCTCAAGGTCTGGATCAGCAACCGTTCGCTGTGGGCGGAGCTGAACCGTGCCCGTAAACACAAGTTGGAGGGCAGGGAACCCCTGCTCGGTTACTACAACCTCCGCCTGGCCAGGGTGCTTGGGGTAAACGGCAGCATCGTCGTTTGCCTGCTACGCAAAGTCGGGGCCAATGGTGAAGACCGTGCAGTCATGGGGGCGACGCTGGAACGTTGGTTTCCGTGGATGACAGCCAATGCCTGGAGAAAGGAGTTGGAAAAGCTGTTTAATGCGGGAGCGATCCATCGCACGAAGTACGACTTCGTTCAGCGTGAAGGTAGATGTGGATACCAGTACTTCCTGGCCAAAAGGACATCTGAAGACCACCGGAAGTGGGCTTCGTTTACAAAAGCTTCTGAATGAAAATACATTCTGGCGAAAACTGCGACTCGGCTGGCAAAAACTATCACTCGTTGGTGAAAACCATGACTCGCCTGGTGAAGACTACGATCCACCTGGCGAAAACTGCTACTGTAAATAGCCGTAATTCCCGAACGATTCCCGGACGTTGGAATGACTTCCCTCCCTTCGGTCGGGAAGCTTTCCATAAAACCAAAGGTTATTCCGCTCAGCCCGGCCTTCGGCACGGGCACGAGGCGGGTGCTTACGGTTTCGATTGTTATGAACAGGAGCGAAAACAGAGTTGAAGTTAATGTCATCAAAACCGTCTGCTGGCGCAGACGGTTCGATGGGTTACCCGTGTGGCTGCGTCGTGTGCTCAACTGCCCGCCCCGAAGGGGCGAAGGATTGCACTCATGGCTCTTTTCAACCGCCCGCCAACTGCACGCCCATTTTTCACCAGAAGATATGTACGACCTGTTTGCTCAAATAACAGAGGCCGATGACCGAGAAATTGAGGATGCCGTTTACAATAGCATTGATTGCGCCTGGCAGCCCAGACGTGATGGGCGCTTCGAGCGTGGACCAGCACGCCGATGCAGTGGTTACAACGCCACGTTCCGTCGCACGAAAACAGGAAGCCAGATGTTCTCGCAACGCACACCAGCGCTGCGCTCAAAGTCAGGTACACCAGCCCTGCCCAAATGGCCAGAACCGGACCTGGCGAAGATTGAGGCAGTTGTCACTACCGGGCCAGGTCTGGCAGGGCTACGGCAATGGTCGTCCTACGTTTTCGCCGAAGACGACCCGCAGCGTTACACTGATTGGATTATCCGCAGACTGTTTGTTTCCGCAGACAACCCCGATCCATACTTGTGTTTTGGCCTCAGCCAGCGGGAGTTTGCAACGTACAGACTTTCGGAGTGGGGTTTGGGAGCGTGCGACTTTCAATTCATCGTGCCATCGCCCATGACGAATGAATTGGGGCGGACCAAGGCCGGGCATCCTTCGGCGCACACACTCGACAATACCGGGCCACGACGGTTTCTCGTCATTGAATGCGATTTTTCCATTCTGGCTCGTGATGGAAACACTGAAACCAGATACGCCCCGTTGATTCGCCGTCTGGCCAGGCGTGGCATCACTGTGGCGGACATGTGTGCCAGCATCCTGCTTCATCTGGCTGAATGCCTCCCACTCGTAATGGCGCTTTCGTCAGGCGGCAAGAGCGAGCATGGCTGGTACTTCGTCCACGGCAAGGCCGAGGCCGAGCTGCATGTATTCATGGAATATGCCGTTTCCCTCGGAGCGGATCATACGACCTGGCCACGCTCGCAGTTCGTCCGCCTGCCGGATGGAACCAGGGATAGTGGCAAAAGACAGGTCGTTCACTACTTGGACCCGCAGCCGCTGGATGCTGACCGACCGAAGCGAGCGATATGAAGCTGCATTCTTGCCCGGAACGACCCACCGCACCGTCGTCGAAGCATATTGCTGATTAGACTTCGATCATTTACACTGACCATCCTATGGCAGGATTCAACAAATTTCTTATCGTTTCAACCGAAACGTCACATTTGGAGCATGAAAAATTCCACTTGGATCGAATTGCATGGCCAGACCTTGTGCAAATTAAGAATCTCAGTGATTTCGATGGGGTCGTAATCAATCTCACCGCCCTAGCTGAACATAAGCAATTGAAAGTTCTCAACTTGTCGGGAATTGCCACACTCTTTGACCTAACGTCGTGGACGCAGATTGTTTCGTCAGGTGGCGGTATCTATATCGTTGGGGACCCCGACTCCACGGTTTCGGTTCTCGACACTTCAACAAAACTGACCGGGCCAATGCTGAGTTCGACTCCCGGCCCTTCCAAACCTCTGAGGCAGAACCTCGTTCGCCGTATCAAGCTCCTAGCAGGTCGATTGGACATCGAGAAAGACTTACGGCCACTTGAATACCGCCGTGTCGATCGACCTAACGAATTTGGCACTAAGAACATTTATAGGTACTTGGACAGCGTAACCGACTGGAAGTACTCCCTGTCACAGTGGAGAATTGCAGATGAGTGGGATCGAGTTCTTGGTGACAACGTCACAGCACTTCCTGGCCCATTAGGGATGACCTCCTATTCCACTGCCCTGGCTGTCTTTTATCAATTCGTGACACCGCATCAGCAGTCGGGGCATCTAGTGCTCCTTCCGTCGTCGGGCAGAGGGTCTGAGGCCGAGGACGTTTTTATCCTTCAAGAGTTGTTCGGCATAGCAACGAGCCTTCCAGAACCCAAGTGGGTTCAAAAACTCCAGGTGCCTGCCCAGGCCGAGATTGAAAATGGAATCGCCACCAAGCACGAAGCATTACGAACGCTTCAGGGTGAGATTCTAAGTGACAAGGATCGACTCAAATCGTGCAAGCGTTGGTATCGCCTTCTTTATGACGATGGCCGAAGCCTGGAAGAAATCGTGAAGGAAGGGCTGGAGCTGCTCGGGGCTTCAGTAACCAAGGTTTCAAAGGAAAAGGAGGACTATCGTGTGAAAGTTCCTGGATTTGCGGAAGGAGTAATGGAGGTGAAGGGCACACACAATCGAAAGTTCGGCATCGGTGCGTTACGGCAGCTAGGCGGATGGATGGATGATGTGATTGCGAAGGAGAGAATTAATGTGAAAGGGATTTTCGTCGGGAATGCCGCCAGAAACGACGAACCGCAATCACGTGGATCGCTTTTCGAGAAAAACAGTGAGGATTATGCACGTGTCAAGGAAGCACTTATTCTGCGGACGATGGACTTGTTCTGCTTCACGATATTGAAGCAACTCTCCAAATTGGATGTCGCCGATCTATGGAAGGCCCTCTATTTAGCTAAGGGCTGTTTCGATGCTACACCGTATTGGTCAGATTTGCCGCCAGAGTTCCAGATCGGAGTCCAACGACAATCCAGCGATGAACGAAAGCGTAGTGAGACCGTATCTGCTACGACACTCCCAGAATGCCCCTCCGACTATTCCGATGGCAACCACGGCGACAGACAGCCCAACGCTCAGGCTCCGTCCGGGAATGAACCACAGAAGAAATCCGGCAACAGCACACGACGACAGAAAGCAGGCGTAGAATCGCTGCCACTCACTGGAGACACTTCCAAGGAAGTCCACGAAAAAGTACTCAAGCCAGGTCCACATAAGTCATAATCCAAATGTCGTAACCGACAATCCATGCTGATCGGTGGCTCTATACAGGTCAGTGAACACCGACACGCACAACTGGCTGATCGCCTTTGAATCACCCGACACCGGAAACTCCATGCCGTAGCCCGCTCATATCGCCAGGATGCCCCAATGGCGGAGACTGACGAGAAGAAAATACCGGCTTGCATTCGCTCCCTGTGGTGAGATGGCGAGCGAACCCTGCCGAGTGAGCCGAACGATTCGGGATGAATTATCTGTAAGGAACAAACGGTGGGTGTTCCTTTTGGTATCTTCCCATCTCATCAAAACCCAAATACAGAAGCACGCCTCCCACGGCCCAGTAGATTGGCACCTGAATGATTAGCGGAGTATCGTCAACCCACTTCCCAAATTTAGTGTTTGGAAAATAGCACCTTGCGATGGAGGGGACAAATACAGGGCAATTCACTAGGATAACGCCTGCAAGGATCAAGACATCATGGAAATGAATGGTGGCAAACATGAGTTCTGAACTGCGAAATCCTTCTTGTCTTAGTGGTAATACTTCGGAGCTTGGCAAGCTCTGCGCTAAATTATGTGGACTTCGCATATTACGTAATCCGCCCAAACGATGGCTGCGGCTGATTAAATGGCATCGAGACCCTGCCCATGAGCGAAAACAAACCAAACTGGACCGACAAGGCCACCCTCGCCTCAAACGTCCTCCAGAATATCCAGCTTCAGGAGGTTCATTCGACATTGCGGGCAGTGGGGGCTTTGCAGGCCGAGAAATTGCGGCTGGAACTGAACGAGCAACAGACCAAAGAACGTGAGGACCAATTACGGGAACACCCACGCAGGAACCAGACGCCATGCCGTCCGTAACTGTTTATCCAGCGCCATGCAATTCGGCTCCTCCGCCATCAAAAAGCGCCAGTACTTCCGGGCGTGGTTCATGTGAACGGTATGGCAAAGCTCATGGATGAAGACGTAACGTACTAGGCCGGTCGGCAGGAACAGCAACTTCAGATTCAGGCTGACTGTCTTGTGCCGGGAGCAACTCGCCCACCGGGTCTTTTGCATCTTCACCATCGCACGGCCAAATGGCAGTCCGGTTTCCCGGCTGACAGCCCGCAGCCAAGTCACCAGTGAATCGTGGCAGCGCCGGGACAGCCAGCGCCTCAGCGCCAGTTTGCATTCACGCTCGTCTTCAATGTTGCCGGTCACGACCAGGCGGTCGTTGCTCGCACGGCGAACAACTGCCCACCGGGATTTTGCCTCCCGATACTCGACCCGCCAATCCTCACCCACGGCAGGCAACGAAATGTGATCAGGCAGTTTTCCGGGCGGCTCCGGGTGAAAGAACTTCCGGTGCTCCTCAAGGCGCTGGTGTGTGTTCTCGATCCAACGTTTCTTCCTCTGGAGCAGCGCCGGGATGCGTGCCTGGTTGAAACCCCGTGGGACAACAACCTCAAGCCCGTGCTGGACCGTCATTTTCAAACGGACGTTCCGGGCCTTCGGACTGATCCGTACAGCGTATTGCAGCATGGCCACGCTCACGAACCTCCTTTCGGGCCTTTGCCGACATAACGTGCCCGCTTGAGCAGCTTGATGCACCGATCCACGAAATCCTTGCCCTTCCCGTGAAGTCCGAGATTCCCGAACTTCCCGGCCAGTGTAAATGTGAACTCCTGGTAAAGCGTCGTGTCCACGTCATCCCTCTGAAACCAATTCGGAAAACAGAACTCGTCCGCCTTCGCCAGGATGGCCTTCGCCACATCAGCGGATTGGCCAGCCTTCATGCCGGGGTTGCGTTCCCAAGCCGCCTTCGCAATCTGATCTGGCAGCGGCATTTTGCGCTCCTCCGTCAACCGCACAACCTCCGCCTCCAGATTCGATAGTTCGGCAACCAAGGCGATTCCCGCCAATGTCCCGGCCCGCTTTGCGGCGACGATGCGTTTCAGTCGCTCACTCAATGGTTGATAATCCTCATCCTCACCTACCCGGATTTTTAGCTCCGCAGCCAGCATCGCCTCGATGTCAAGCGCCTTGGCGTCCGGTGGCAAATCCTGAAGTTTGGTGAGGTATTGCTCATCGAGTGTGTATGTCGGAAAATCCTTCTTCAACTCCTCCATCGAGACATTCTGCCGGATCAACTCCCGTGTCTTCGCCCCATCCTCCTCGCTGATCTCGTAGCGTTCTGCCGGGTAAAATTTCTTCCGGTAGGCCATCCACATTTTTGTCAGCCAAGCGTATTCCCGTTCGTAATCGGCCAGGAACTCGTCAGGTTGCAGCGCCTCGTAAAGGATGCGGACGTTCCGGTAGAGGTCCTCGAACTTGTCCCTGGCTGGTTCGTCCTGGTTCAGGAACGTCAGCGCCGTCATCAACGACTCGTAACTGCCGCTGCGGTCAATCTCCTTGAACATTTCGGACAGCAACCCGATCTCCAGCTTGAACCGCTCACGCAGTTGCGAAAACGGGTATGCAATAGTCCCCAGTTCGTTTTTGTCGAAGTTCAGCGCCTCGTTGAGGTTCTCGAACACGCCGAAGTAATCAATCACCAGGCCCCCCCGGCCCTGAGTGCCGTCCTCGCCCCAACCGTTCTTCAATTCGTTGTACGGCCGGTTGACCCGTGCGATGGCTTGCAGGAGCGTGTGATTACGCAGGCCCTTGTCGAGATACAACGTCTGCAAGATCGGCGCATCGAAGCCGGTCAAGAGCATGTCGCACACGACGAACAACTCGACTTTGCGAAATCGGTTTTCCGGCTTCGCCAATTCCTCCGGCTTCTCCGGCTTCGGCTTCTTGAATTCGTCAATCGCCTTTTTCCGGGTCGCATCGCCGAGGTAATGCGCCTTGATCAGTTCGCCGTCCTCTTTCGGCGATTCAGAATAAATACACAGGCTAACCTCGGGGCCAAGCAAGGTGTCGAGCGCAGCCTTGTAAAGCACGCACGTCTCCTTATCGTAGCACGCCAGCATGGCCTTGAATCCGTTTGGCTGAACGTGCTGCTTGAAATGCTCGGCCACATCTGCGGCGATCTGGGCAATCCGATCCGGGTGCTTCAAAATGCGGTCGAGCTTTGCTTCCTGCGTCTTCAACGCATTGCGCTCGGCCTCCGACAGGTGGGCAAAGAGCTTTTCAAACTGTTGGTCCAGCGCCTTACCCCACACCTTCCAGTCTGTCATCCGGGGTTGCCAGCGAATCGGCACAGTTGCCCGGTCACGCAGAGCGTTGGCAATAGAATAGCGATCCATGTAACGCTCGAAAACTTCGTGTCCCGCCGCATCCTTACCTTGCTCCTGACCGAAGGCCACGGGCGTATTGCGGTCGTCCAGTTCCAGCGGCGTGCCGGTGAAGCCGAACATCGAGGCGTTGGGCAGCAGTTTGCGCATGTCAATGGCCAGTTGGCCGTATTGCGTACGATGGGCCTCGTCCACCAGCATCACCACATCGGAGCGTTTGATCTCGACGGCATCTCGCCAATCGAACTTGTGCATGATCGTGAGGATGATACCTCGGTAGCCATCCCCATTACGCAGCAGGCCCAACAGGTCATCCTTACCTTCGGCGATCCGGCAGTTCTGCGTGTTTGTCTGGACGAATTGCTTCACCATCTGATCCTGGAGCTGTTCACGATCCACCACGATGATGATCGTCGGCTGGTCTAGCAGATTCCACAGCTTGCGGGCGGCGAAAAGGATCGTGAGGCTTTTGCCCGATCCCTGCGTGTGCCACACGATGCCCCGCCGCCAGCCACGGGCTGCACCCAACCTCACCGCACGCTCGACGAGCTTGTTCGCCGCCCGGAACTGTTGGTAGCGGGCGATCTTCTTCACCGTCTTGCCTTCCTCCGTCTCGAACACGATGAAGTTCTGGAGCAGGTCGAGCAGGTTGCGCCGGTCGAGCAGGCCGTACACGCCGCACTTCATCTCCTCGAACTCCGGGATCGAGTGGGGCGCTGGATCACGCCACTGTTGCCATTTGTGGAACGGCACGCCAGGGATGCCATAGAACATCTTCAGCTCATTCACGCCGCAGCAAAAGGCGTTCGAGTAGTAGAGCTGCGGCACGTCCCGCAGATAGTCGCCCGTCTGCTTTGCCCCTTCACGCCATTCGATGTGATCGTCACGGGTGGTCGTCTTGGCCTCGGCGTTCACAATCGGGATGCCATTGATGAACAGCAGGGCATCCGTCCGCCGCCGCCTGCCGCCTAGCCCTTCGACCCAGAACTGATTCGTCGCCAGCCGGTCGTTTCTCTCGATGTCCTGGTAATCAATCAGCTTGATCGGCTGGTATGACTCGTCCGGGGCAAACTGGAAGGTCCTTTCGTTCCGCAGCCAGCGCAGCCACTCCTGATTGTCCGTCTCCTTGCGCAACTGGAAGATGATGCGGTCGGCCCGGTCGTCGTCGGTGATGACGCCTGGGTTCAGTTCCTTGAGCTTCTGGCGGAGCAACGGCAGCAACAGCACTTCACGCTCGTCGTGGACACCGGTGACGGGATCGGTGCGATACTTTTTGATGACCTGCTGCTGATTTTCGTAGCGCCAGCCGAGTTCGGGTGTTCGCAGCCATTTCAGGATCGGGTTCTCGACGGTGCGGGACTCGGTAAATGGCGTGGATTGTGGCGGCATGTTCAGGTCTCCATCTTCACACGGACTTTCCCGGTCAGCAGGTTTTGCAGCAACGAAGTCTTCAACTTCCGGGTGGCCTCCATTGCACACTCACATGCGCTGATGTTGGCGTCGGCAGCCTTCAGCAGCGAAACAATCTCCTCCTGCTCGTCAATCTTCGGTCGGGCGAAATGCTCCCGGCGAATATCCCGCTTGCTCATCATCCACAGCCCGCTGCCGGATTCAGCCTTTGACTGGAGTCGGCGCAGGAACACTGACGATTGCCACATCATCGGAATGAAGGATTCAGCGACCATATCCGACCTGAATTTGAGCCGGATGAGTTTGTCGGAGAAAATGCAGGGAGGGTCTGGCTCGACCGACAACAATCCCCCAGTCGCCACGTAATCTCGATTGCCATTTCCACGTAGGACGTAAAAGTCGCCCTTGCGTGCCCGGCAATCGGCGAACGTTGGCTCATCAACGTCCACGTAAGAAACATGCGCCGGATCACACTTGCCGTCGTAGATGCAGGTCACGTTCAAAATCGGCGTGCCAGGTGGTTTGTCTCGTGATGACGGCGAAACGCCGTTGAACGGTGGGCCATCGAGCGCCTTCTGGATTCGTATGACTTCCCATTCCCCTGGAATCTCACCAATGTCGGTCTGTTTGAATTTGGTGTGCCGCCCCGGCATCCCTCTTGTGAAAAGCTGCTGCATCAGCGCAGTTTTGAGCCGCTGCGCTGCGGTCAATTCGTCACCAAGTTTTTCGAGCAGTGCGTCCACAGCATCAATGACCGCTGCGATGGCCACCTGCTCTGGTTCGTCGGGAATGGCGCACTGAACTTCACGCAGATCATCTCTGGTGATGGCCATGAACGTCGTCCCCGCCCCCAACCGTTGGAACACGGGCTTCAGATACGTGAGCAGGTAGTAAAGAAACTCACTGCTGACCCCGGCTTGCGGAAGCAGATTCTCGCACGACTGGTTTGAAACTAACGGTGCTCCCGCAATGGCGAGGCTGCCGATCGTGGCTCGTGTGGTGAAAACGATTGCGCCTGGGGGGAGCAACCGGCAGTTGGAAGCCTCCAAACCCGCTTGCGTGATGCGTTCTGCGCTGTCCGAGATGATCTTTCGCTGCTGCGCTGTAATGTCAGTCGGCGTCACCCACGGGATAGTTCCGTTTTCCCAATACGCAGGCACGGCCCGGTCAGGTGTTCCTCCACCAACAACCCGGACGAGTTCTGATATTCGAGTGGGCCTCCATCCTGGCGGCACGCCAAAGGTCGCCAAGAACCGGCCAAGCGCACCCGGCTTAATCTTGATAGCGGATTCCATTCAGCAGTTCGTGCAGGCGTTGCTCTGCCTCTCGTTTTGAATCCTTCGCATCCCCCAGTCCTTTGATGGCCTTGCGGATGTCGATCCACTCCTCCGGCTCGAACGTCTCCACGTAGCGTGGCAAATTCAAATTGAACTCGTTTTCCTCAATCTCCATTCGCTCCGTCACGGAGAAGTAGCGTTTGGCGCGTTCGGGATCAGCGCAAAGCCGGGCCAAGTCCGCCGCTGCTTCTTTCACCTGTGCCACTTGCCGGTCGGCGTGGGCGTTGGCCTCAGCCAGTCGCTCCGTGCGCTCCTCGTCCAGCTTGGTCAGTTCCTTCACCGCCCGTTTCACTTCGGCGGTGCGTTCCTTGATTTGATCTTTGATCTCCTTCGTCTTGGTGCGCAGTTCCGTCCTGGCCGCATGGAACTTCTGTTTGGCCTGACGCTTTTCATCGCCGGATTTCGTTTTGGCCTGAGCCTCCAGATTCGCCACTTCATCTGTCAGCGCCTTGAGCGGGCCGAAATGGAGGTTACTATTGTCCGGCGCTTCGCTCCACCTGGCAAAGTCCGCGGCTTCAAGCCGGGCAAGTTCTTCCTTCAACTCCGGCAGCGGTGCGAGTACTGGGTCGTAGGCTTCGTGGATGTCCTTGAGTGCACCCTGCCGTTCGGCGTCAATGTCGCCGAGCAGTTCGGCTTCCTCCTCCGGGATCAGCTTGCGACATTTCTCCAGGTCGCCAAACGCCCGCCACGGCACGAGAATCCGCATCAGGTCGGAGGTGCGCAGCAGGTTTTGCGGATTGGCGGATTCAAAATGCCGGGACGCCCAGATCATCAGGATTTTGTTCTTCCGATCTTCGGGCTTCCGTTTGTTCAGCACCACCAGGCAGCCGGGCACGGTGTTGCCGTAAAAGAGCTTTGACGGCAGCACGATGACGCACTCGATCAAATCGGACTTCACGAAGCCTTCCCGGATGACGTATTCGGCGTCGGCCTTCTGGTTGCGCCCGTCCTCTGCCTCGGTCTGCTCCGGCTGGCCACGAAACAGAATCCCCTGCGACATGACGATGATGGCCTTGCCGGTGGGCTTGAGCGATTTGACGACGTGCTGCATCCAGGCGTAATCGCCGTTGTCCCGTGGCGGCATTCCAAACGTGAAACGATCGTACGGATCGCCACCCACGAAATCGTCGTAGCCCCAGGATTCGAGCGAGAACGGCGGATTCATCAGGATGCGGTCGAATTGCATCAGCTTCTTGTTGGCATCGAGATGGAGTGGCTGGCGGAGGCTATCCTCACGCTTGGGTGTCCAGCCGGACGGGCTAACGCCGTGCAAAATCATGTTGATCCGGCTGATGTTGTAAGTCGCCACGTTCGATTCCTGGGCGTAAAGGAAAAGTTCGTTGGCCCGGTCGTTATGGTGTTTGTCCACGTAGCGGCGGCATTGCAGCAGCAGCCCGGCAGAACCGCTGGCCCAGTCACAGATGTAATGCCCCGGCTTCGGCTCGACGATCTGCGCCATGAGGTAGGCAACTTCCTTGGGCGTATAGAACTCGCCAGAGGATTTCCCCGCCTTCGAGGCGAACGACCGGATCAGGTATTCGTAGGCGTTGCCGAACAGATCGTCCGGGACATGCGCCCGATCAAAGTTTTGCGTGCTGAAATGGTTGATCAGTTCGACGAGCTTGGAACGGGGCAGTTCGTCCTGCTTGTTGAAATCAATCTTGTTGGTGAGGATGCCGTCGAATTTCGGCTGATTCGCCCGCTCGATGGCGAGCATGGCCTCGTTCAGCGCCGTGCCGAGCTGGTTGGCGTTCTTGCGGGCAACACTTTTCTTCTTCTGCGGATCGTTCTCCGTTTCGTCAGCCGGGTCGAGCCAGAGGCATCCGTCAGGGACGACGAAATTGTGCATCTTCGGATCACGGGCCAGTTCCTCGTCGCCGAGTTTTTTGGTCAGGATGCGGACTTCCTCCAGGTACACATCGCTGATGCGTTTGAAAAACAGGAGGGCGAACACGTAGCCGCGGAACTCGGAGTGATCCACGTTGCCCCGCAGGATGTCGGCGGCTTTTTCGAGGAAGCCGTCGAGTTCCGCCTGTGTCATCCGCCGCACCGGGCGGGTTCTGATGCCGTTCGATTTCTGATTCATTGAGACCTGGTGAAACGGAGGATGCTAAAAAGTCCAAGCGGATACCAGCAGAAGAAATTCCTTGGCCAACATCGTCGTCTGGGCGCTTTCGCCCAACCTTGCCGCCGCAAGTCGCTGGAACTGGGACGTTCCACAGGCAGCTCGACTCAGTATCAGTGCTTGCCGACTCTAACCCCAAAGTGCTAAACCGCTCGCACCAGCGACACCAGTCGGCCGAAAATCCGCTGCGGAAGGCAGTGTAGTACCGCTGGAATCAGCGCCGGAACCAGATCGAAAATGAATAGGCACGAGACTTTCATTCCAAACATGATTCCTCTATCGTGGAGGCGTTTATGAGCGAATCAATTGCCAAACAAGCAAAGGATGACGCCGTGTGGAAAGTCATACCGATGGAATTGGATCGGCTGATTCTCGATCCCGACAATCCCCGGCTGGCCTCAGCCGACGCCGTGAATGACAAAAAGGAATTGCTGAAATTCATGTGGGAGGAAATGGCGGTGGATGAGGTTGCGCTGTCCATCGCCGCCAACGGATATTTCCAGGAGGAACCGCTGCTGGTTATCCCCTCCGACAAACCGAAAAAGGAAGGTGAGAAGCAAAAGTATGTCGTAGTAGAAGGCAATCGGCGGCTGTGCGCCGTGATGCTCTTGCGTGATTCCAAATTGCGGGAATTCGTCAAGGCGACTGATTTGCCGCTCCTCACTGGGAAGCAGCTTGATGACCTGAAAAAGCTGCCGGTCTCGATCTACGAAAATCGCAAGGACCTGTGGGAGTATTTCGGTTTTCGCCACATCAACGGGCCGAAGGCGTGGGATGCTGAACCCAAAGCGAAATACGTCGCCACAGTTCATGAAAAATACAAGGTGTCACTGGCTGAAATCGCTCGAAAGATCGGAGACCAGCACAAATACGTCAAGCGCATCTATCGTGGTTATGTCCTGCTGGAACAGGCTGAGAAGGCGGGATTCAATCGTGAGGACCGGAAGGCGAATCGCTTCAACTTTTCACACCTTTACACGGCGGCCGACCAACAGCAGTACCAGAAATTCCTTGGGATCGACTCCGAGGGTTCCTTAAAGAGAGACCCCGTGCCGAAATCCAAGCTCGATGATTTGAAGCAATTGATGGTTTGGTTGTACGGCAGCAAATCCGATGACAAAGCCCCGGTTATCCGCACGCAGAATCCTGACCTGAATTATTTGCGTGAGGTCATCGGCAACAAAACAGGTTTGGCGGCACTGCGCTCTGGCCTTCCTCTGGAACGAGCGTTGCAGATCAGCAGGGGCGATACACAGGTTTTTCGCCAGGCATTGCTCAAGGCAAAGGTTAGCCTGCAAGAGGCGAAGTCCGTAGTAACCACAGGTTACGAGGGTGACGAGGAGGACGATGCGCTCATGAGTGACGTGCGGAAGACCATGGAAAGCATCGAGAGCGAGATGACAGCGATTCGGAAGAACAGAAAGCCATAGCGGCCATGCCTGCAATTCCCCAAACGCTTGATGATCCCCTCAAGTGGGCGGATTGGTTGGAGATTTATGCGCTGGAGAAAACGGATAAAAGTGCCAGCATCGGCGACCTGGAGCGTGAATTGAACCAAAACTCGTTCGACGCCGATGACTCTCAGAAGTGCTGTGCGGACGTTAGCACGGAGCTTGGCTCCCGGTCGAAGAACGCAGCAAGAGGGTACCCGTTTACCTTCAACGGTTCATTGCTCAAGCAGAAAGATGATTTGACGAAACACATTCCCTACATCTTCTGCCTGTTTCTGTCGTACTTTGACGGGGCGAAAAAAAAGCATAAGGGCATCTACCCCGACCGCATTTTCGAGCACGTTTCCCGCATCGCAGCGCAGAATTATCTTGATGGCCAGGCGGTGCGGTTTGGATGGCCAAGGGTTGAGGCTGAAATCCCGAAACCTTTTAGTGAGGCGGTCGAGAGAATTTGCAGGCATCTCGGCGAGGTCAGCTACAACGGTAACAAACCTGGCCGTGCCAAGGACGACGAACTCGATCTCGTGGTGTGGAAGCACTTCCCTGACGGGCGGGATGGAAAGATTGTCCTCTGGGGACAGTGCGCTGCCGGGTGGGATTGGGAGGCGAAGCTGACGTTTGACCCTAACGCTTTCCGTATCCGCTGGATTCAAGGTGATTTCGTGAACCCACTGTTGAAATCCATTTTCATTCCGCATGTCGTCGAGTCAACCAGGTGGCGTAATGTTTCGGCTGCGGCGAAAATCCTTTTCGACCGCTGTCGAATCGCATCTTGCACGTTCGACGAAGCCGATGTGGCAGCGCACTCAGATAACATGAACACGTGGTGTGCCTGGATACTAAAAGAGAACTCTTGATGAGCAAACGGAACCGGCTACACGCAATCTGCCCATACTTTGCCATGTTCCCTGAACAGTTCGTTGAGGAGAACGTCCGCAAGCATTCGCAGAAGGGTGATTGGGTGTTCGATCCGTTCAGCGGGCGGGGCACGACGATTCTCCAGGCATTGCTCATGGAACGGAACGCAGCAGGCATGGACATCAATCCAGTTGCATATTGCATCTCTGGCGCAAAAGCCGATCTACCGACTCTTGGCTGGACACTTCGCCGGATCGCCGACCTGGAACTGACGTATGCCGAGATAGATTACTACGAGTTGGAGCGAGAGCGCCGTTCATTGCCCCCGTTCTTCGGGCGAGCGTTTCATCACGAGACGCTCCGGCAGATTCTATTTCTGCGGTCGCAGTTGGACTGGCAGCACGGTACGGTTGACCGGTTCATCGCCGCCCTGGTTCTCGGCTCGTTGCACGGTGAGATGGACAAGTCGAGCGCCTATTTCAGCAACCAGATGCCCCGCACCATTTCTCTGAAACCGGCCTACTCCTTGTCGTATTGGCGGAAGCACAACCTCTGGCCCAAAAAACGTCACGTCTTCACGATGTTAAGGGAGAAAGCAGCACTCCGACTGAAGGGAAACGAAGGAATAGCGAAGGGACGTGTACGTATGGGGGATGCTCGACATGCTGGCGAAACTTTCACCAGCCTTGGGAACCAGGTGAAGCTGGTAGTCACTTCCCCGCCTTACCTTGACGTTACAAGCTTCGAGGAGGATCAGTGGTTGCGGCTGTGGTTCCTCGGCAACGACTCGGCCCCGACGTATCGGTCAATTTCCAGCGATGACCGGCATCGCCAAGCAACGACCTATTGGGATTTTCTCGCCGAAGCGTGGCAAGGACTGGCCAGGCTCATGGCCCGCCGCTCGGTGATCGTTTGTCGCCTTGGCGGCAAGGGTCTCAGCATTGACGACATGACGGAAGGCATGGAGAAGTCCTTGAAGACCGCTTTCGCTCGTGGCCGATTACTGAAAGCTCCGATTGTTTCACGACTCAAGAACAGGCAGACACATAGTTTCGTGCCGAACGCCACGGGATGCTTGTTCGAGGTCGATTACGTCTTCGCAACGTCATGAAGGTCTATCAGCCGATGCGTCAAACGTTGATCTGAACCACAACTGGGCGCAATTGCACGAAGACAGTCGGCGGCTCCGGGCAGATTAGACCTCCCGAACTTCGAGCGCAGCAGCCTGATCGTAGCCGTTCGGCACAACGAAATACGTATGCCCGCAGGAGGGACATTTTACCTTCGTTTTTTCTGAAACGCCCTTCACCGAGCCTGCCCGCCCGACCAGTGGCAAGTCCCGACCGCACGGACACAGCCACGCTGCGTTGGAACTGTGCGACTTCAGTCATTTCCTCAGCCTGTATGCGCCGGACAGATTGCCCACTGGCAGCAGGCTGCGTGAAATGATGAACGGAATGATGTTCGGGATCGAAGGCTACGATGACGATCCCCGTGAAGTTTACAGCATCGCTGAGATTCGCCATCTTTATTCGTCGTTCCACGAGGCATGGCCATATTGGCTGTACTTCTGCAACCTGCATACCGAGGTTTTACGGACGATGGTGTTTTGCTGCTTGTCTTCGATTGCTGCCATGAAGGTGGACGGCAGGCTGAACATCGCAGTGGAATACAAACCGCTCGAACTGGTGCGTTTCGTCGGCAATGACTTCGGCCCCATGAACGCCATGTGTGAGCGAGCGGAAATGGCGGAGCGGCTGATCTACAACCGGTCGAAGGCGATCAGAGTCAGATTCAAAACATTGTCGCCGTACGACTGCTCCACCGCTCTGAAATCCCGACCGATCATCTCCATTTCCTGCTCCAGCCTGGCAATCTCCTCACGAGACAAACCCTTCTTCTTTTTCGGCTTTTCCGGCGTCACCAACTGATCCTTCGGTGTGCCCATGATCAAAGCCTCCACGTAGCCCACAGTGAAATTGTTCGCACTGACCAGGAATTCGGCGATTTCAATCTGACGGACACCGGTCACTCGTTTCAGCAGGTAAAGAGCCTTGGGTGACATCGCCTTGTCTTTCAGTAATTCGGCAGCTTCTTCGATTATCCCATCGAGAAGTTTCATGCACGCACGCACAGCCCGGATGGGCTTGTTCAGTGCTGCCGCAATTCGCTCCGGTTCGACTCCGTTCTGGATGGCCTTCTTGATCATCCGATGTTCCTGGATGGGGGACACCCGGCTGATCCGGGCATTGTACGTGAAGCACTCATCGTCATGGGCCACCAGGCAATCTGCCGCAGTCTCACCCAGTTCCTTCAGTGCGAGAAGGCGGAGATGACCGTCAACGAGCAGGTACGTGTCGGGCTGGCCTTGCTGAGGATAAACCATCAGCGGTTCAACCAGCCCAACCTCTTTGATCGACGCCAGAATGGTTTTGTATCGCTCCACCCTGGATTGCGGGTCTTTGACCTGACGCACCGGCAGGATGTGATCGAGTCGAACTCGAATCTTGCGCATCTCGAACCCAATGGGTGCCTGGCTCATGCGGCCTCCTTCTGGATGTCAGCAATTCTGAGGGACAAATACTTTGGCATGGTGGAAAGGGACTCGGCTCGGAGAAGATTGATGAAATTCTCGTCGGCCAGCAGTTTTGTGAACGCCGTGACCAGGAACAGCAGCTCCTCATCGCAAATCTTGGCCTTCTTGATGAGCAGTTTTTGCTTCTGGCTCTCCCTGCGGTACGCACTGATCAAACCATCCGAGCTGGTCGTTCGTGATTTCTCGCTCTGCCGGTTGCGGTGCTTGCCAAAGAGCCGCCGCTGCTCCATGAGCCTTTTGGCCATGCGAATGGAAAGGTAATTAAGCTGCCCCTGCTCGTATCCTTTCAGAAGCTCCCGTTGCTCGTCGGCACCTTTGGTCTTGGCGATTTCCATGGCCACGTTGATCGGAATTTTGCCGTGGAGCGCCGCTTCCAGGAGCCGTTCTTCTCCGGCTTTCTTCAATGCCAGAAATCCTCCGACCATTCCGTCACAAATACCGAGTTTCTTTCCAATGGCCACGTTGCTGTAGCCCTGGGCTTTGAGCCGTTCGATCTCACGCAACAAATCCGAAGCCGCAGGGAAGCGCCGGGCCATGTTCTCAACGAGGCTGCGCAACAGACGTTCTTCCTTGGAGATTTCCACCACAATCGCCGGGATTTCCGTGTAGCCGAGCGCCTTGAACGCTTCGATGCGGCCTTGGCCACACACGAGGTCATATCCCGGTCCCTCCGCTTCGTCCGTGGATCGTAGGCTCACCTGGATCGGCTTTTTCAGGCCCAGGTCCCGTATGCTCTGGATGATCAGTTCAAACTTTTTGCGATCCCGATACCGGGGATTCAAAATGCGAATGCGATCAATTGGGATCAACTGTACTTCGTCACTCATGCGGCCTCCTGTATTTTCGCCCGTTCAGCCATCCTCAGAAAATAATCCAGCGTCTCAAACCGGTACGCATCCAGATAAATGCCGTTCTCCTCCGCAAGACGCAGGTTTCCCCAGGTCATGTCCATGGCGGGCAATAAATAGTAGTCCCGGATGCCTTCATTGGCCGCATCCATGCGGACGGCAACGGTGATGTCCGGTTTCAGGGCCTCATCCAAACGGATGACCCACCTGGAAAAACCTGCCTTCGTGCAGATGTGGCGGCAGAGTACGATCGAGACACGCAGCTCATCGTTGACACGAAGCAGTTCCAAATCCGTATCCCACTGCGCACTGGCTCCCAGAGCCTCGATACCCTGGACAACAGTTGAAACCAGTGCAGGGTGTTGTCGGCGTAACCGACGGTTGATTTCGACAAAGGCGTAGTCGATCTGAGGATCGTAGCCGATCAGCCGGTAAGCCGTTACGAGGCTGCCAAACCGGTGACGGAACGCCGCACTGGACGGAACGTCTTCCATTTCGTCGATGAGGATGCCGCAGATGTGTCCGTGCCTTTGCAGGACGCTGCGCAGTCTCTCCAGCATCTCGTCATCAGTGAGCTTCCGGCTGCGGGCCAGAACAAGTTCCTGGGCCTTGTAAAACAATGCAGGCTCCACGATAGGTGCAAACTTTCCATCCGCTCGAATCCATCTATCGGGAGGGTTCACCACGTGCTTCCGTTTCAGCTTGAATGATGTGCGGTGGTAAACGTTGTTGCCGATGTACTTTTCGTTCGTGAGCACTTGGTGAACGGTTCCCCTGGTCCAGGCACGTCCGAAATCTGTCAGGATGCCCTGACCATTCAGCAGCGCCGCTATTTCGGATTCGTTTTTTCCCTCATCTACAAACACGTGATAAATCCAGCGAACGGTTTTGACCTCTCCGTCCGGCCCAGGCACCAGGATTACCCGGTCGGTCTGGATGCTTTTTTGCTCCCCCATTCTCAGCATTGTTTTCTGCTGACCCGCCTGGTCGATGAGCATTCGTCTCAAACCAAATCCAGCGGTGCCGCCCTGTTTGAAGCCGAGCTGGATCAGGCGACAGGCTCCGTGGAAGACCTTGGATGAAAGTTCACGGCTGTATTCACCCGCCATCGTTCGCTTCACCACCTTAACAATCGTGGAAGCCGTGCTGCCGTCGTTCTCAAACTGCTCGGCGCAATAATGCACGGCGACCCCGGCCTGGCGGCAGAGGTACTCGTAATGCCCGCCTTCATCAGCGTCCTGGAATCGGCCCCACCGGCTGACATCGTACACCAAAATGCACGAATATTCGATTTGGCCGCTCAGAACATCCTTCAGCATCTGGGCCAGGGACTCTCGGCCCTGGATGTTCAGTCCGCTCTTGCCCTCGTCCGAATAGACTTTGACGATCTTAAACCCCCGGCGCTGTGCGTAATCTCGGATCACGTCCATTTGATTGTCAGTGCTGTATTGCTGGTGTTCTGTTGACATTCGGACGTAGGCGGCGGCGAAAATGACCGGTTCTTTGTCTCCGCTGGTCATGCAAGATGGGATCAGCCACGTGGAGTGGGATTTTCGCCACTATCCGAATACAGCTTCACGATCTTGATGCCGCAGCGTTTTGCGTAAGCTCGGATGACTGGTAGTTGGTTGGCAGCGGAGCCTGGATGGTCCTTCAGTGACATGCGGATGTAAGTTGCGCTCGAAGGGCGAAGTTGTCTGTTTCTCGTTCTCATAAATGAATCAATTGGTTCAGAATTATCCCTCGATACATGGTCAGGTTCTGGCCTGGCCCTGGGATCACGTCTCTGAAGTATCAGTTGGCTGCCGGTCCTCCGATGTAATCTTGTAACGTACTAACCGCTAACCCTGAGATAACCTTCAGGCGGGACGAATCTTGCGTGGAACAGAAATCTTGTAACGGTCAGGTCGCTAAACCTGCTTTAACCACCTCTGGTGACCGCTGTTGAGCCAAACAGTCATCTTGTAACGCAACCGCTCCTTGTTTGGCCGCACCCTTCCAGTACTGCGGATGCCTTCTGCGCCAGGCACGCACCTTTTCCACACGTTCCCGCCCGGACCAATAGTGTTGATTTTCCGGTTTGGCCCGCCAGCGTTGCTGGCTCGTGGTCTTACTGGCCTTCTGGCAGGCCGTGTCGGAACAGAACCGCTGGTGATAACGGTTCCGGGGATCAGGAGAAAACAGTTGTTTACAGCAGGGACATCTACGGCGGCGGCGCTTTGGCTTCATTGCCAATCATCTCCCGAAAGGCAATTTTGTGAGATGACTGGTCGGCCATTCCTGCCGACTCTCCAGAATCGTCCAGGACCGATTCTGTTTTCGGCGACAAAGCGGCCAAAATGTCGGGTAACTCAAACTCGCTGAGGGAGAAACTGAACAAAAACAGAAACCAGGTGCGCTATCCACACCTTCCTGGCACCGAAACGTGGCTCCTGGGCAGTCTCAGAGGGCAAAGCAAAGCCACAGGCAAAACCTCGTCTCCGTCATGGTCGCAGCTCACGGAGGATTCCCGGCGTGGTTGGCAACGCCAGGGCTGCGCTTCTGTCCGTCCAGTTGTTCCGTACCGGCAGAAGCGATTCGGCTCGGCAGCGACTCGTAAAGCCTGCGGAGCACCGGATTGGCCATGATCTGCGGTTCCCTTTCCTTCAGCCAAGCCCAGTTTTCTGCCCTTGCCGCCTCCATCTCGGCCCTCTCGACTGCCCTGGCCGACCGGAGGAGCCGCATCTTCGCCTCGAATTCGGTCCTGAGCCTATTGAGTTGTTTGGCTTCTCGTCCCCGTTTCAAATTTCGACGACAACTCATCCTTTTCCGCCGAGAGCACTTTCCAGCCGTGGCCTTGCCTCCCAGTGCAGCCAAGCCGCTTCGCCGATTCCACAGCCGGACGGCATCCTGGCGTTGGGCGTGGGTGGCCGGGATGTTGGCCCTGCAGTCCCGGCATCCGACGCCGTAAAGCAGGGGATCGAGACCCGCCCAGATCACATGGGCCGATCCTGCGCAGAATGGACAGCAGCAGATCGAATTGGCGAGATCGTTTACAAAGTTGTTTGTGCTTGGACTCATGATGTACATACAGGCGCTCGAAGGGACTCAACGCCAGCGTCGTGACTCAGACACGGCGTCAAGACCCGAAGTGCATGGTGTCTGGAAGGAGTTCGACGGTTTCTCCTTGTGCAAGAATCGACAAGAGCGGATGCGGAGGATTGTCGATGGTGGCAGCGCAAAATGCACTGCCACGGCTTGTGTGCCTGAAAATAATCAGCGCAGGGCCAAGTAGTGCCTGCCGACCCTCCGAATGTACCGAAGGTGAACAAGTCGAGTTATCCTACCGAGAATTTGTTTTTTTAGCTCTCGGCTCTCGGAACGGTTGGGCGGATTGAGAGCGGCGGCAACGCCATTGACCATCGTCCAGGTCGGAACGGCTTCCGGTTGATTGCGCAAAAAGTTCACAATTTCACGGTCAAGCGGGAATGGTGGGTCCGACTGGACAGGTTTGACGGGTGGAAGAACCGGCAGCGCTGGGGCCGGTTGGAAGCATGGGTCGATAAGAATTGAGATCACATCCTATCTACCAGAGCTGCCGGGTAGTT
>Ga0326727_10005592_pt1 | contig 35662 bp, 29 predicted proteins | sample MB2enrmetagenome_FD_207643 | JGI IMG/M metagenome (GOLD analysis project Ga0326727, IMG submission 207643) | Lab enriched peat soil microbial communities from McLean, Ithaca, NY, United States - MB29MY | ecosystem: Environmental > Terrestrial > Soil > Wetlands > Peat | place: USA: New York...
CAACGCGGAAGCGCTCGATAAAACCCATGCCACCCATGTCGGCCGCAAGGTTGTACACTTCGACAGCACCCTCGCAAGCTCTGACGCAGGTATTCCTTTCGCTCAGGTCCAGACAGAGGGCCTCCACGCCGGGCACCTGCTGGTACCATTCCGGGAGCGGCTTCTTGTCAATGGCGCGGATCCGGGTGAATCCTTTATCGTGAAAATATCTGGTCAGGGCTCCCGCAATGAAGCCGCCAGCCCCTGTGACCACAATCAAATCGTCCTTTTCCATTGGCGCATTGCTCCTTGTCAGCAATCAAATGAAAGTGACTTTAAACGTGATCGCATAATCCGACGGCTTTTCCGCCGGCAACTGCACCTTCAGGCCTGTCGCCTCCTGGGTCCAGTTCAGGCGGCCCGGATGGCCCAGCAGTTCCACATTGCCAATCTTGCCCGGTGACTGCAGGCTTGCCGTACCCAGCGCCTGCACCGTGGCCTCCTTCTCCGGCCAGCCCATGATGAACGCATACAACCTACCCCCCTTCGTTGTGAAACGAACGTCTTCCGCCGTGAAGGGCCGGTTTTTGATTTCGTTGAACGCGCCGCCCGGCTTCTCAACTTGCGTGCTGGGACCCTCACCATAAATTTTCCACGGTCGAGTGCCGTAGATCCCCTCGCTGTTCACTCTCATCCAGTCGGTGATCCCCGCGAGAACCTTCAATTCATCAGGATCGAGTCGGCCACTGTTGGGCAGGGGGAAGTTTAAGAGCAGATTTCCGTTCTGGCTCACGATATCCACGAGCAGGTCCACCACCGTCTCGGCTGATTTGTAGCGATGCTGCTCGTACACTTCGCGGTTGTAATGCCATTCGCCGGTGCAGGTGTCGGTTTGCCAGGGAACGGGCCGGATCTGGTTTGCCAGGCCGCGTTCGTAGTCCAGCACACAAGTGCCGACCGCGCAGTCATCCGGCCACTTGCTGGTGTAAACCGCCTGCGTCTGCCCCCCATGCAATTTCGCGCTCAGGTTGTAGAGGTTGGCCACCGCACTGTAGCCATATTTCTCAAACGGCAGAGCCCCGTCGGTGTACAACAAATCCGGCCGGTAGTGGTCCACTAGATCTTGAATGCGCAGAAACCAGTGGCGCTTCCAGGAGTCCGGGATGCCGTCATCGTTCCAACCATACTGTTCCGGAGTATCGAAGGCCCACTTTGCGACACTTGCGTCGTGGTACAGGTCCGCATAGGCAGGATTCACACCGTCGTAAGGCACGCCCGCGAGCGGTCCCGTCTTGTCGCCTGCGTGACTTGTGGCAAACCATTTGTAGCTGATCCACAGGTGTTCGCTGACGCCGAACGGGAGTCCGTGCTTCAAGGCTGCCGCCCGCCACAGGCCCACGACATCCTTGTGCGGTCCCACCTTGACCGCGTTCCAGCGGGTGTGCCGAGAGTTCCACAGATCGAAGTTGTCGTGATGCACGCCCATGCTCACGAAGTATTTGGCGCCTGCCTGTTTGTAGAGCCCCATCAAGTGCTCCGGCTCGAACTCGGCGGCTTTCCAAAGCGGACAGAGATCCTTGTAGCCAAACTTGGACGGATGCCCGTAGTGCCCCACGTGGTAGTTGTACTGAGGGCTGCCCTGAATGTACATATTGCGGGCATACCAGTCGCCCTGCTCCACCGAGGATTGTGGTCCCCAATGCGCCCAGATTCCAAACTTAGCGTCTCGAAACCAATCGGGAACTTGGTATTGCTGGAGCGATTCCTTCGTCCCTTCAAAGGGGCCCTTGTGAATTTCGAGCCCTGTCTCGCCGCGAAGACGTCGGCCGAGCGCCAGGGCAGGGACTGCGCCTGCCAGTACCTTCATCGCAGTTCGTCGAGTTATGTCCATGCTTAGTATCCTTCTAGAGATCGACCACTGATTTCAGCTCGCTCTTGTCGAACCCTTGGTAGCCATCGTCAAAAACAATCGAGAACCTTCGCGCCTTGGCTAGCAGGTCGGTGTATTGCACTGGCTCTGCAAATTCAACCCTGGCGCCATAGCGGACATAGAGTGGAAGTCTCGCCAAGGGGGATTTCACCTGCTTCAACTGCTGCGGGCCCGTGATGATCCCGCCGTTCCAGAAGTCCACCCATTTGGCCTCCGGCAGATATACATCTCGCGCGCCTGAGGAAATGAGTACCGGGCAAACCAAAAACGAATCACCCAACATGTACTGGTCAGAAACTTCCCATGCTAGAGGATCGTCCGGCCATTCGATGATCAGGGAGCGAAACATCGGATAGCCGCTTCGACAGCACTGCTCGCCCTGGGCGAGAAGGTAGGGCAGCAAAGCATACCGGAGTCTCAGCCATTGGCGCGCGAGGTCGGAGACCGAGGGATATTCCCAAGGCTCGCGGGGCGTCGATCCGTGGTAGCGGATATGTGAGGTGAAGGTTCCCACTTGGGTCCACCGAATGTAGAGTTCCGGCGAGGGCTTGGTCGTCATGAAGCGCGGGACCCCGTAGAAGCCCGGAACGTCATGACTCCAGAATCCGAATCCCGAAAGTCCCAGGTGCATGCCGCCGCAAATAGTGCCGGCCAGGCCGTCAAAGGTACACGCGCTGTCACCTCCCCAGTGGAGCGGGTAACGCTGGCTGCCGGCCCAAGCTGACCTGGCCCATTCGATATTCTCCCCGGTCACTCGGTGGGTAATCTCCCATACAGCCCTCTGGTAGAGTAGTGGAAACAGATGACCGTATCTGGCGGCCGTAGCGTCTTTGTAAATGGCCTGGGTGTCGATGGACTCACCGAAATCCGCCTTAATAGCCGAAGCGCCCGTCTTCAGAAGCCTCTCCAACATCCCTTGGTACCAGGTCACGGCGTCAGGTTTGGTGAAGTCGATGGTGTACCCCAGCTCCACACCGCTGGTGGGGTCGGTGGGCTTTCCCACGAAGCCTTTCTCCAGAGCAAATTTCCCCAGCGGCAGATCGCGAGTGATGTAGGGATACTGCCACAAGGAGACCCGGAAACCCTGTTCGCGCATGCGCCGGAAAAAATCGGGGGGATCAGGAAACCGTTCCTTGGAAAATGTCCAATCGCATTTCCACTCTGTGGCGAACCATCCGGTATCCAGATGCAGGACGTCAAAGGGGTATTGCTCCTTGCGGAGTCTGGCGGCAATCCCGCTCACCTCTTGGTCAGAGTGATAAGTCATCCGGCTCATCCACGCACCGAAGGACCAGACCGGTGGCATCTTGGGAAAACCCGTTATGCTGCGGTAGTTGAAAAGCACTCGCTCCGGACTGCCGCCGCCGATGAAGAACATGTCGAGGGCATCGTCCTCCAGGAGCCATTGCACCGCGCGGGTGGAATGATGGCCGAGGTCAAGCCTCATGCGCACGGTCGAGTGAGCAAACATGCCGTAACGCCGCGAACTCATGAGGAAGGGAATGTTCTTATACGCGCGGTCGTTGTTGACACCCAAGGCATCGACGTTGACCAAATCAATTTGCCTCCCGAACAAGTCGAGGCGATCAAAGCGCTCACCCGTCCCACAGAAATGCTCCCCGGGATGAAGATAAAGGGAGATGCCCGTGGTTGCAGGGCCGTGCGTGCGATCGAGGAACAAGGCGGCGAATGAGTCCCACTCTCCGCGGGCCTCGACGAAGTGGTCCTGCCCTTGAAACTCGATGTTGACCGTCCCATCCGGTGAGATCACGGGGGCAAAATCGCCAGATCCGGTTTTGAATCGTGCCATGCCATCGGACGAGACCACCCAGCCATTCTCATCCTTGCTCAGGCGAGCCGGCGTCTTGTTCATAGCGGGAGACCATTCGAGCATAGGGCTCTCGTCGGCAAATGAGCGATTCGCACGCGAAATGAGCACACGCACAACCTGATCGCCGTACAGCCGGACGCGAATCCAAGCTGTACCGGCCTCGGCGCCGTCTCTGAGCTGGGGCGAGAGGGTGACGAGTGGTGCAGTAAACAGTATGTCGCCATCCTCCTCAACAGCCGATGCAATACGGCCAATCCTGTAAAGCGTGTCCTTGGAAAGGTCGGTCCCCAGGACGTCTCTCAGATAGCTCTTCGCCCGCAACCAATCACGCTGGCCTGCTTCCTCCTCCGGTGGAGCGGCCGCCTGTCCCGATTTCGACGCCACGCCTAGTACGGCTCCAGTCGCCGCCATCTTTTTAGTAAACTCCCTGCGATTGAATCTACGAGTGCTCATAGGACCTCCTCCATGTTTCTCACGTGAAGCCTCTTTCTCCCCTCCGGCAGATCGCCTAGCTTAGGCGCGCCGAGGTTTAATCTGGAACACATAGGCATGGTCGCAGGGCTTCTGGCCGGGAAGCGCAACCGTCAACCCGGTTGCGTCCCGTGCCCATTTGAGCGTGGTTCCAGCGCCTACCAGCTCAATACTTGTGACCTCTCCTTGATAGTAGGGCGAAGTCGAAGCCAGCGATTTGATGGTCAGCTTGCCGCTATCCGGCCAGCCCAAGGCGATCGCATAAAGCGTGTCGCCCTTGGTAGTGAACCGGATGTCCTCAGGGGTATAAGGTCGTGGCCTGCCTTGGTAGAGCGATCCCCCGCCGATTTTTGTGGTACCCTCGCCGAAGATCTTCCAGGGCCGTGTGCCGAATATGGCCTCGCCGTTCATGCCCATCCACTTGGCCATCTCTCCGAGGAAGTTTACCTCGTCGTCGTCGATCGTGCCGTCACCTCTCACAGGGATGTTGAGTAGCAGGTTGCCGTTCTTGCTCACGATATCCACAAGCATCGGGACGATGATCGCAGCGGATCTGTACTTGATGCCTCGCTTGTAGTGCCACTCGCCGATGCAGGTGTCCGTCTGCCAGGGGTGCGGCATCAACTTCTCACTGCGGGACATCTCGAGGTCTTCCACCAGGGCTCCTTTCAGCGGTTCCGGCACCTCCTTGAAATTGAGGACGGCCTCCAACTTCCCCCCGTGGCTCTGGATGTTCGAGTTGTAGTAGTAGGCCGCAATCTGTGGAGCGAGATCGGGAATCCCGAGCCATGCATCCAGTTGGATGTTCGGAGCCACATCGTGCACAATCTGCACTGAGTCGTCGAAGTACAGCAGGTCGGGATCATACTTATTGATCAGGTCCTGGACCCGAAGCATGCAAGTGCGCGTGTACTCGGGACAGGGGTCATCCTGTTTGTGCGGTGGTCCGTAAAGAGAACGCAGGTCGAACCCTTCCCACCATTGGCCTTTCCCGTCGGCGTTGGTGAGGTTTCCGTCGTACGGCACGCCCTTCAAGGGACCTTCCTTGTCGCTGCCATACTTTACGGGCATAAACTCGCCCCAGGTGCGTCCCGGCGTAGCGTGGAAGGTCACTCCGAACCGCAAGCCGTGTTTCCGCGCCGTCCGCGCCCAGATGCCGACGATATCTCTCTTCGGCCCAATGTTCACCGAGTTCCACGGCTGGTATTTTGAATCCCAGCAGTCGAAGTTGTCGTGGTGGTTCGCTAGGGCCACGAAATACTTGGCGCCCACCCTCTCGTAAAGCTGGATCAAGTGTTCGGGGTCCCAGTTTTCAGCTTTCCAAATGTGGCAAATGTCTTTGTAGCCGAATTTGGAGGGGTGTCCATAATGTGCAACGTGATAATTGTATTGCTCGCTGCCTTGAAGGTACATATTTCGGGCATACCAGTCGCCGTCCTCCGGTACACATTGCGGGCTCCAGTGCGCCCACATCCCAAACTTGGCGTCGCGGAACCATTCGGGATATTGATATTGCTTCAGAGATTCCCAGTAGGGCTGGAAGGGGCCGGGCACGGCTGTCACAACCAACGGGGCGCCTGGTTTCGCTTCCTGAGCTCCCCATAGTTGGGTTCCGGCAAGTACCGCCAAACTGGATTTGACGAACTGTCTTCTGCCTGTCGATTCTTTTCTCACGGTATATGCCCCTCACCTGGACAAATCGTCAACATGCGAATATCCCCTCGCCCTTGTACTCCGGTTATCACTCGACAGCCCGCATAGTCTCTTCACCCCGCTTTTCTCGGTTCTTGCGAAGGGCTTCCGATTGGTTGAGGGCTTCGCGTGCCGCGCTCTCATTACCAATCCTCTTGTAGAGCATGGCGATCTGGTAGTGGAAAGATCCGTCGGGATCGTCAGGGAGGGCCTGCTTCAACTCTGCTATGGCCTCCAGCGTGCGTCCCTGGGATGCGAAGATCTTGCCTAGCATCGCGTGGGCTTTCGCGCGGCTCGAAGCATCCCCGCTTAAGCTCGCCTTCGCATAAGGCTCTGCTTCCGCGAATTGATGGCGAAGAACCAGGATATCCGCCATCATAAAGTTCGCTTCGGGGTTTTGGGGGGCTAATTGGAGAACCGTTTTCAGCTCTGGCAAGGCTTTATCCAGCAGGAATGCACGGTAAAAAGTGGCGCCAAGCCCAAGGTGTGCAGACACGTCCAGAGGCTTGAGTTCAATCGCTTTCCGATACTCGGTCTCCGCCTCCCTGAATTCCTGTCTGTTCCGGTAAACGTCTCCAAGCATAACGTGGACTGCAGGCGAATCGGGCTCGGCTAGACCTGCCTGGACCAAGGCATTCACAGCAAGGACCTGGCTGGCTTTGATTCGCCAATACCATGCGGCAGGGCTCTGCGCATCGGCACCGACTGCTTGCTGGCTCGCTAGAAAGCTCGTCCGAAAGTCGCCGGAATCGTAAGCACACTCAGCGAGGAGCAAGGAGTCTCGGAGAGGCAACCTCGACAGTGCAGGCTTCAAGCTTTCTCGGCAAGCGGTGTACCTTCCCTCCGAGTAGGATTGAGCAACTTTCGGCTGGCTTATCCTCTGCGCCGTCACATCGAGAACCGGATTGACGGAGCCCGCCAGAAAATTCGTGGACATCTCTGCAACGGTCTCGACGGGATCTTCGCGCCATCTCGCCAGAGCCGCCAGCAGTGCATCTCTGAGTCCGGCCGGGACGCCGTCGGGAACCTGTGTTCCTTTGAGTGGCGTTTTTAAGCCTTCGAGTTTCTCGGTACTCAAGCCCTGCCACAACATTGGGGCATTTGCCGAAAGAAAGTTAGGGTCAGCCTGCCAGACTTTTGAAAGCTCGTCCACTGCTGTGGTCATGTCCCCATGGTCAACCGCGATGCGGGCAAGGCCAAGGCGAGCCATTAAACAGCGAGGCGCGTCCCTGAGTTCCGTCTGGAACTCCCGCTCCGCCTCCTCTGACTTTCCTGATTGAATAAGGGCGAAACCGAAGTCAGAACGGAGGCAGGCTGGGGCGGACTCGGCCTCAAGCAGCCGCCGGTACTTCGCAATGGCGTCGTTCAGTCGCCCTTCTTGCACGAAAGACTCCGCCCCCAAAGCCTGGAAGTAGGCAGAGTTAAAGTGCGCTTTTCCCATACGTTCGACGCCCGCGTCCTCTAAACTCCAATAGGTCGAACCCAGGCGAAGCCAAGCGCGTGGGTTGCCAGGATTCAACTGCACAGCCTGGTCATAGGATGTGCGAGCTTTAAGGAGATTGCCCAATTTCGTGTAGGCTCCACCCAAGCCTAAAACTGCATTCGCATCATGAGGATTGAGTTCGTGTGCCCGGTCGAGATAGGTGATGGCCTCGCGGGGTTTATCTACCTGCAACAGATCCAAGCCCAAGAACAAATTGGGGGCAAAGAGCCCTGGTTCCTCCTGCAAGGCAGTACGAAACTCGGGGATTGCAGCCGCATATTCACCAAGCAGATGATACATCATTCCTAAATTGGCGCGGACTTCCGCCGAGTGGGGCTCGGCCTTCAGCATTTCTTGATAGATCTGGGCAGCCGCACGGTAGTCACCGTTGTGTTGGGCCTCCTCAGCCCGCCTAGCAAGGCTCTCTTGGGCTTCTTGCGAATTAACCCATGGCTGGCCTGGCAGAGTGCGCGGGGTGAGGAAGCCTAAAATAGAAAAGAGCACCAATAACCTCGCACCACACTGCAGGTAAGGCGTCCCCGCTGTTCCTATGCCCGGGAAGTCGCAGCGTGGTTTGGGATCGTCTAGTTGCAAATTGGATCGTCTAGCCATATAGACGGCAGGTAGTTGCCGCTTAGTGGAGAGTCAAACGCTCTAAACGCCCACATGGAGAAATGTGTGAGAACCCTGGGGACTTTGTGCAGTCCCCAGGGTTGTTTAGAACCAGGACGTGGCGTAGCTCGTCGCGCCTACCAGTAACCCTTAATAGCTAACTGGATGTCACGAGCACGATATGCCGCAGAAATCGTGCCAAACCCGCTACTGGGAGCGGGGTTATAGGACTGATTGGGAGCGTAGAAATCTACGTTGTTGAAGGCATTGTAGAATTCTGCTCGGAATTGAATTCGCAACCTCTCCTTCCAGTGCCACCACTTTTCTATGCCCAAGTCCCAGTCTTTGAATCCCGGCGCCCGCAGGTTAGGCATGTAACGTGGTACGTCTCCGAATGTGTAAGGCGCGGCTGTTGCGAAGGCGTTGATGTTAAACCACTCAGAGATCGACGGATTCGAGACGTGTGGGTTACCGATCAGGTTTGGGCGCTGGTTGGCGCCCCACAAGTTGGAGGTGGAGGGAGCTGCTTCAGTAATACTCAAAGGGAAGCCGGCCTTGTACGTGGTGATACCAGACACTTGCCACCCGCCGAGGACGGCGTCGCCAATCCCGTGGAGGCTCGAGGCAAAGTGCTTGCCATGACCCACCGGCAATTGGTATACGTAGTTAACAACCAGACTCTGCGGAATGTCATTGCCATCCAGCGACTTTTCCGCCATGCGATCATAGCTGTTGCGGTCCTCCGATGATCCGACGTTTGCCCAGTCCCCCGGCCCCGAGTCATTGTCAATGAACTTCGAAATGGTATAGGAGACTCCAAGCTGTAGGGCTTGAGCCCAGCGATGGCTGAATGTTATCTCCGCCGCGTTGTAGGTAGAGAATGAGCCCGGCAGTTGAGCATCGTTTACCCCGCAATACTCGGGGAAAGGTAACTCTAGCTGACCCGCAGGCACGGTAGGATTGTTGAGGCCACAGCCGCTCGAGGTGATGTGACCATAGAAGGGGTTGGTGACCGGGTTCAGCAGTGCGGTGCCCTGGGCGTAGTCCGCCGTGGGCAACTGATCCGCCGGGACTCCGCTAAACGGCAGCTTGACGCCGTGATTGCCGACATAGGTAACGTCGATCTTGTCGTTGGGGGTGAGTGCATATTGCAGGCCATACATCCATTGCTCGACGTAAGGTGTCGGCCGATAGTGCTCAACCGCCGTTGTTGAAACGCCTACATCCTGCAAACCTCCCAAGGCATTTCCGGGAGGAAGGATATATCCGTTCGGGAAAGGATTGCTTAGCGTGTTCACAGGAGTAATCCCATCCACGGTGCCCACGTAAGGGGTGGCCTGGGAAAAACCGTCATTGGGCGGGCTAAGTTCCATAGCCTCAACATAGAACATACCGAAGCCCCCTCGCATAACCAGCTTATCGGTCAACTGGTAGGCGAATCCGATACGTGGTGCGAAGTTCGAGTACTGGGGATTGTAAACAGCACGGTTGCTATTGCTAGCAAAAACGAGTTCGCCCGGAACTGTGAAGCCGCTGGATTGACTGATAGGGTTCGCTGCTGTGAAATTGAACCACTGCGTCCCATTGTGGCGCTCGGTGGGTCCCGGCTGGACGTCGTAGCGCAACCCCAGGTTCAGGGTGAGCTTCCGAGTGGCTTTCCAAGCATCCTGGAAGTACAAGCCGTACATCTTTCTCTCAAAGGCCCCAAAAGCATTCACCGCGGTCCCGTTGGAGCCTTGCCCGTTGGAAGGACTGTCATTGCCGGTCCCCAACAAGAAAGAGGCGAACCCGAAGCCGGTCGAGGAGAGCGCCGCGGTCGGGTCAGGACCCTGGGTCATGCTCTGTGGGAAAAAGAAGTTTGTAACAGCCAACCTGCCGCCAAGATCTTGCTGCACGACGCCCATGAACCCCATATTCATAGTATGCGGGCCAACAGTCTTGGTGAAGTCGACCGAGTAACTCCCCACATTCCGGGGGAACGAACCTTGACCCGCGCCGCCGGACAACGATCCCGGGCCCAATCCACCCATTCCGGTTATCCCAATATCAGGGAACTCATTCGATAGACCGTCAAGGAATGACGGCAGTCCGAGGGAGGAAGGATTGAATGGGTATGCCTGCATACTATTACCCTCCGCCCAGCGGGTCAGGCCAAGGTTCACGCTCATCACCAATGTGGGGTTGAAAGTGCGCGTGTAGCTGGCTGCTATGTCCCAGCGATTGTCTAAGGCGATCCCACCCCCTCCTCCCGGATCGCTGGCGCCGTAAACATCCGCTCCAATCGTCTTGTATTCCTTCTTCCATGACCAGCGTGCGAACATTCGCGACTTATCGCTGATATTTTGGTCAACACGAATGGAATACTCATCCCAAAGGGACGGAGCGCTGGCTGCGAATGTATAGTTGTTCACCAAGTTGGCATTGGTGGGGGTACTCGGCCAATACTGCAGGAAGTTGCCTGCTACCGCATTTATAGGCACCGTGCTGGGCGACAGCTTATTGCCAGCAATGGGATCGCGATAGTAACACGTTGGCGCGGCGCCAGGGCATGTAACATGCAAGCCCGAAACCGAATCCGTCCCGCCGTTCGTGAGCTGCCGGGTGCTCAAGGGATTGTAGATCTGACCCGGAAGGATAGGACGTCCCAAGGCGTCCGTGCCAACAGGCGTGGTGCCGAGCAGAGCTGAGAAGTCGCCGCCTCGCATGGCGGAGGTCGGGATGGTGGTGGTAGTAGTGAGGGGTGTACTCTGGCGGAGACCTTCGAAATCCCCAAATATAAAGGTTTTGTCCCGTTGTTGGTAAAGCTTCGGGATATACACCGGTCCGCCGGCCGTTACGCCGAATTGGTTGCGCTTGAACGGCGACAGCGGGATGTTTGAGGCGTTGTTAAAGAAGTTGTTGGCGTCGAAAACGTTGTCTCGAGCGAACTCCCAGGCGTCGCCATGAAAGTCGCGAGTTCCTGACTTGGTGACAGCGTTCACGACGTTTCCAGTGCTCCAACCATACTGGGCGCTGAAAGTATTGGTTTGGATTGAGAACTCTTGGGTGTTATCCACGGAGGGGATGTACATGTATCCACCCCAGTCCCCGCCCACGTCCCAGGCGCCATCCAGGAGTACGCCAGTGGTCCCAAAGCGTCCACCTCCAAAGTTCATGAAGTAATAGTCTTGGTCGGCAGTGTCTGCTTGTCCAGGACCGTTGACGACTTGATACTGCGAGCTGTTGTTGACGCTGGCATTCAGGTAGACCAGCCCGAACACATTCCGCACATCGAGGGGAAGGTCAAGAACCTGTTGCTGCGTGACGGTTGTCCCCACATCGGCGTTCTGGATGTTCAGCATAGGGGCGCCAGCCGTCACCGTGATTTGTTGTGCGACAGTTCCGAGTTCCACGCTCACATCTTGCGTAGCCGCTTGGCCCACCTCCAAGGCAATCCCCGACTGGACGTACGGTCGGAATCCGGCCTTTTCGACCTTTAGGCTGTACGTGCCCGGAGGTAACAAGGTGAACGCATACCTGCCGTCCGGTTGCGTGGTGAACGTTTGGGTGATTCCTTTTTCAGGGTTGGACAAAGTAACCGTGGCTGCCGGAACGACGCCCCCTGTCTTGTCATAAACGACGCCACTCAGCGAGGCATTGAAAGCCTGAGCCTGCGCCCAGACTCTCAGGGCGCCAGGGCCAAGCAATGTGAGCCCCAACAATGCAACAGTCGCAACCGCAAGCCTCGACCCATGGTTGCAGACCGACAAACAGTCAATGAGTACTCCACAAGCTCGTAGAGTCATACGTTTCATCTTCGGCCTCCTCAAAGGCATTTCTCGTCTTCTGAATTGACCCGAGACCCTTCGCCAAACCAAAGTGATTCAAGACTGACATCATTTCGCGTGCTATTGGAGGTTTATTCTTGGACCCGACGCACTTACAGAAAGACTGAACCGCTGTTGCCTCACTAGCCTTCGCGCATGCCAAGTACTACGATAACGGTAACGCTATTTCGCCCTATCTTTTACTCTAACCCTTATCCCGTGTCAAGAAAAAATTGTTGCCTATTCTCTTGTACTTAGGGCGTTTTGACCTTGATGGTATGCCGGCAACCAAAAAAAATCTTGATTACGTTACCGCAATCTATTACTGTAACGCCGCCCTAAATGAATATACGACTCGAGAGACAAGAATGTGTTATAAGGTTTCGTTACGGACGACGCATAGGGAGGACTTATGGCCGTAACCATGAAGGACATCGCGCGCGACCTCCATGTCTCCGTTATAACAGTTTCGAAGGTGATCCGAAACCAGACAGACATCAGCGAGGAGACGCGGCAGAGGGTGCTTAAGCGTGTCCGGGAGATGAACTATCACCCGAACCTCGCCGCTCGCGCGCTTGTCACAGGAAAGACGTATGCAGTCGGACTGATCGTTCCGGACCTCGTCCACCCGTTCTTCGCTGAGGTGGCAAAGGGGCTTTCCAACTCGCTCCGGCGCAAGAACTACAGCCTTCTGATCTCCTCTTCGGAGGAGGATCCACGCCTGGAGCGCCAGGAGATCGAGAGGCTGCTGAGCCGGGGCGTGGATGGGATGGTCATTGCCTCCACGCAGTGCACTGTCGAGAGTTTCAGACGCATTGAGGAGAGCGGGACTCCCTATGTTCTTATCGACCGGTGCTTCCAGGGGTTGGCGGCCAACTACGTCGGCGTGGACGATGTCGCGGTTGGCCGCCTCGCAACTCAACATCTCGTCTCGGTGGGCTGTAGGAGGATCGCGCATATCCGGGGTCCGGCAACCAGCGTCGGTCTCGGGCGCCTGGAAGGCTACAACCAGGCGCTGGCAGCGAACAATCTTGGGCCGTTCACTGAGTACGTCGTGCCGGCACGGTCCGGTGATGTTGAGACTTACAGCATCGGCGCGGAGGCGACGGGCAAGTTGCTCAGGCTGAACCCGCGGCCGGACGGTGTTTTTTGTTTCAACGATCCCATTGGGATCGGGGCAGTCGATACAATTCTCGGGGCGGGCTTGCGAGTGCCCGAAGACCTTGCAGTGATTGGCTGCGGCAATCTTCACTATGATAGATCGCTCCGAGTGCCGCTTTCGAGCATCGATCAGCAGAGCGCCACCATTGGCGAACGGGCCGCGAAACTCGCTTTCTTTTTGATGGAAGCCAAAACTCCTCCCCGGCCAAAGAGCATCATCCTCGAGGCACGCGTTGTGCCGCGCGCCTCGACCCAAAGAAAGCCCGCATCGTGAGCAACAAGGCGGACATGGAGGGTCTCCGCAACGCCGTGGGTACCCTTTGCCTCACAGACCGGGAGGCGGTGTTCTTCTCTCGAACGTGGGGGCGTCTTGTGGCGCGCCGGATCGGTCCGCTGCTTGCCCTCGAATCGAGAAAGGGACTTGTGCTGGATGAAGTCGTACTCATCGCCGCGGACGGGCTTCGGGTGCGCTTTGACCTGCTCGCCGGCCAACTGGAGAGCGCACGGAACGAGGCGAGGCGCCAGTCGCCGTCGCTACATGTGGCGTGAAGGCGGAGCCCACGTAGGCCATGTGGCTGTCAGTGTTCCTTGCGGTGTATTTTACTGGAGTCGGGAACGGGTGCTGCCGTTGAGAGCAGGGCGTTGATTGGAATGGTCATTGAGCCGAAGCCCGGAACATATGCGTTAATCCTTTCCTGTGCGACAAGTACCCGTATTCAGATCGGGCGCCTGGGAACCGTGCAGCTTCAGCGCGGGTACTACGTTTACCTGGGGAGCGCCTTGGGGCCTGGGGGTCTCCGTGCCCGGATCGCCCACCATCAAGAGCTGTCCACACGACCGCACTGGCACATCGACTATTTGCGACCACACACCCGGCTTCATTCCGTGTGGCTCTCCTACGGTGGGACGCGAGACGAGCACGAGTGGGCACGCGCGATGCAGAAAGTGAAGGGCGCAATGATCCCTTTGCGGGGATTTGGAGCCTCGGATTGCAGTTGCCCGTCGCACCTTTACTTCTTCAAGCGCTGTCCTCCTGGAAGGACATGAATCGCGATTGCCCGCGGCCGTCGGGGTGGAACGGAGGGCGGCCCTCGTTGCGAATGTGATCGTCAAGGGACCACCATCGGCTCGGCATCCGCCAGTCGGCGAATTGTGCCAAAGCCGTGTGACTCCTCATCCCATTTCACGCCGTGCACGGGCACGGTCACCGTGGGCCGAATGGCGGCTGCGAATGCGCGAAGGTCGGCTGGCGAGGCGTGGCCGCTCGTGTGGATGTAGGCGATCTCGGCGCCGCCCATTCGGCACCATTCCAGGACCTCAGCGACATCCGGCTCCGACAGGTAGCCGCGCCACATCGAAAAGTTGAATGCGTCATCAGCAGTAGGCACAACTCCGGCACGCTGATAATCTGCGAGCAAGCCACGCCGCAGCATGATGACGTGCCGACATTGTGCGAGGTGCCGCGCAGCCATGCCATGCTGCGCCATTCTCGCGACGAAGTCGTCTCGGCCGATTTTCCGGTAATAGCCACGAAGTCTTCTCGTCACAACAACCTTCAGGTTCGTAAAGCCCACGCGCGGTACTCGGGTGCCTGCCGAGATACGGTCGAGGACATCAGCGGTGTACAGGTCGATCACGAGCGTCCGGCCGGTGCGCTTGGCGGCTCGATAGAGGGTCACGGTACGGTCAATGTTCTGGGCTGACCACGCCACGAATACACGGTCCTTCGTCCGTTTAAACAATTCGACGAACTTACCCTCCAGCTCATCTTCAGTCGTGACAGGCTTGTTCAAACCGAGATTTGTGCCCTCGGTCACAAGCACGTCGATGGCCGGCGGCGGGCTTGCCATCATCCGGTCGATGAGTACGGACTTGCGGCCGTGACGGCGGAAGTCGCCAGTGTAAAGGACTCGCTTCCCTGCACCCTCTACCAACAGCATGTAAGCGTCGAACGCAGAGTGGTCGGTCAGGATGGGTGTAACGATAAACGACCCGATGGCGAAGGGTTTAGAGCGGCTGTGCCACGTCTGAAAGCTCCGGGTAAGAGGGTGGCGTGTTATATCCGCCGTGACCGCGATCAGTTTGGCCGAAGCAGAACCCGTCCATATCGGCCAGTCTGCCGGCAGTTCCTCCACCAGGCCCCAATGGTCTTGATGAGGATGGCTGATCAGGACCGTCGCAGGTCGGCCCCGGTCGAGTGACGCGGGCAGCAGGCCGGTGGCGCCATCAGGCGCATCAAGTGGACGCCCCGCGTCGAGAACAAGGCGGTCGCCGGCCGGGTGCGCAATCTCGATGCAGCAGCCGCCGATCTGCCGTGTACCGCGATGGACGGTGATAGTTAGGGCCAAGCACGCGTCTCCAGTGTCATTTGATCGTCGTTCTGAACCATTTGCACATGCAGGCCCATGTGGCGCAGCTTGTCCAGGTGGCCATTTTTCGTGAATGCGACGTTCCCGGTTCGATCATCAATTAGGAGCCGCGGCTTTTTGTCGATCAAGGGAAGAGCCGCACCGGGCTTTGCGACCTCCTGAATACCAAGGCCAAGCTCCTCGATATCCGGCCGAAGGCGTTTGGCCATCTCATGCAGACCAACCAGAATCTCGCATGTGCGCTTGCACGCCTGAGCCATCAGGATTTCATGGTCCGCAAACTCAATCCACTTGGTATACTCCCATAGTTGCGCGACGATCTTAGGTTCTTTGCTTTCTCCCTGGCAGCGGGCTTCTCCATTGGTAACGAGTTTTGCCTCCCAAAATACGACTCGCCACCCTTTCCCGTTCCCGAGGCATTCGAGCGCGACGAGGTCCATTCGAGGCGCCTTACGTTCTTTGGGGTCGGGCAAGTAGGCCGGCAGCGCCATTTCGAGGTCAATCGTGTCAGGGTTGCGCGCTACAACTAAATCTACGAACTGCTTCTCTTTGTGGACGTGGTTGTCGGCGTTGGAGATCCAGCGGCCCAGGTCGGCAGGGCTGCTATAATCCCGCAGCCGACCTGTCTCTTGCTCGGGGAAACCACCAGAAGTCAGAGTGACATAGACTTTCCCACTCCCTTTATCGCCGTAGACATATTTGTCGTTAATGCGGGCTTGCAGTCTTCCACTCCTACCGAATTCGATCTTCGCGACCGACTGACCGTCCCGATAGAGGTTAAGATACTTGTCGCGAATCGCCAACCGCAGGCGCTTGGGATTCTCCTTGGTTAAGTTGCGGTGGAGGGCGTCACCCGCTGGTCTCCAGTACACAAGCATGTCCTTGAACCAAGGGTTTTCCTCGAGAAGCTGACAGTTGATTCGCTCGACGGGAAATTCGCGTCCAAATGTCGACATGGGGCCTCCCAGTTCAGCAAGCTACCTTTAAGGTTTGTTGACCGCGTGATTCTCTCATACCAGATCGCCATTGGCAACCATGAACCGGAGTCTATCGCTTCAGCCGCTGAAGCGCTTCCGCGAGTACCTGCCCGGGAGAATTTGCATCCTCATCAGTGTCTTTGCCCGGAGCGAACCAATGGCTTCCGTAAAAATCCGAACCCACGATCTCCAATGGGAATCGCAGTGTTGGGCGGGGCACCGCACTCATTTCCCAGACGATTTCGTCAGCCAGCTCAAAACACCAGGCAATGTCGGCCGCGGCCTTCTGGGCATCCATGTACACACCACCCCAGCCGAGTTGCAGAAACAACCGCAATTCGTCGCGGACCAGATAATAATGGATTGCATACGAATTGACGCCGTGCCCGGAATGGCACAGGATGGCGTAATCGTCCACAAGAGTGGAGTCGGACTCCTCGACGTAATGCCGCAGGTCGTAAGGCGAAATCTCAATTTCACGCGTGGAAAAGAGCCACTCGCCGCGCTCCTTCAATTTCGCCGCCAGTTCCTCGGGGATCTCCGGAAACGCCAACCCTGCTGTTTGGAAGAGGTGCCGGGCCTTTTCATGGTCAGTCATTCACGTCCTCTCGCGCCAATGTGCGCTGACCCCTCTTTAGACGAACCTCCTCGCACTCGTGGACTATATCGTTCGCCAACTCGGCGGGTTTCAGTACTTCCGCCTCTGCCCCAAAGCCGATGAGCCAGCGCTTGACTTCCCACAAGTCACCGACGTTGAGCGTCAGGATGATGCTGCCGTCTGGTTCAGTTACAATTCGCTGGCTGGGGTGCCAGGTGCGTTCCCTGATGTAGGGGGCTTGCGATGGCGAGAAGCGGATTTTCACTTCCTGCGGCTCGCCCCAGATCACATTGAACGCCGTTTTCTGGAACTCGTCGAAATTGAAGTCGCGAGGAATCTCAAAGCGGCGGTTGGTCAGCTTTGCAGATTGAATGCGTTCAACGGCAAAAGTCCGCAGCTCATCTTCGCGATGGTCATGCCCGACCATGTACAACCCGTTGCTGACATACCAAAGCTTGTAGGGGTCGACCTCGCGTTCGATGGCGTGCTCATGTTGCGGCGAACGGTGAAGAATTCTCACCGTGAATCTGTTGAACACAGCATGCGTGAGAGCCTGGATGACTTCCCTTGAGTGGCTGTAGTCCTTCCACCCGAAGCTCGAAACGGAAATCCCCTGGTCGAGGCCGCGCAGGAACCTGAAGCTCTGCGCGGGGAGCTGCGAGCCAATCTTCTGTATGGCGGATCCAAGCGACTCGTAGATCGGAGTGCCCTGTAGAGGTTTGAAGAGTCCCTTGCTGAAATACAATGCCATCTGCTCCGTGAGAGTGAGCGCGATGGGCGCTTCGGCGTGGAATCCCTCCATGAAATGCCAGAAGACCGTGCCATTGCGCATGTCCGAGGTAACCGGGAAACCCGCCTCGGTGAGGACTTCAATATCGCGCTGGACAGTCCGCTTGGTGACGCCCAACTCCCCCGAAAGCTGAGCCAGAGTACGCCCCAAACGTCCGGCGAGAAGCTGAACTAGTCTCCACTGACGCGTGAGTTGCTCCCCACGTGGCACGGTCGGACCTCTTCCTATAATTTCTGGGTCATTTGGAAAACGAGCAGGGCCAATTCTACCCCTTCGTACCACAAAAAACATCACCTTCTTAGGGCACCCTCAAACTGCGTGGCCGCAAGACTGGACGTAAAGCGCATCGGCATCGATGTTCAGCTTCCGCAGCGCGTGGCGCTCCGGCCAAGGGAGCCGGCCAAACCGAGAGATATAATCAACAGTAGCTTCCACTGCCTCCTCCGCCATGCGGAGCGCCACATAGACCTGAATAATGTTCTCAAAGGGGAGGGCGGATTCGAACATGTCTCCCATGGGCCCCACGCTTTTGACTTTAGCCGCCCGCTCAAACCACGGCACTGCCCTGGCATACTCTCCCTTTCGGTAGAGCGACCATCCGATGTTGTTCCAGCAGTCGCGCAGGCACTGCTGGCAAAGGGTCTCCGGGTGCTCCAGCACCGCTTCATACTCCTTGGCCGCTTCGTCTTCGCACCCGAGTTCCCAGAGCACGCTGGCATACCGGAACCGCTTCTCAGAGTTGTAAGGGTCTCCCTCAACCGCAGCTCGCAGACAAGGGAGCGCTTCCTCAGCGTGGGCCAGCTTTCGATCTACGTCGTTCAAGCCTTCAAAGATGTCGGCCAACGCTTGCGCTTCAACGTCCTCAGGCGCGGCTTCGAGCGCTTGATGGTAATAGTAGTGTGCCCGCTTGGGCTCGCCGCCATACTGTGCCAGGCACGCCTCCTCCCACGCCGCGTAGAATCCTTCTGCGTTGGCCTTCATCACGCTGGGTTGTTCGGCGGGGATTCGTGCAGGCTTTATGAGGGCATGCGAAAACCCCTTAGTTTCCTGCCGGATGGCCTCGCTCCGTTCCATCAATCACCTCCGAGGTTATGGATTGGTTCTGATGTATCAACAATAGCAGCGGGGTATGACAGGGGTGGTCATCACATGGGGCCAAGGGCTCTGGTCGGAATGGCATTTTCTGCGGTTACCGTTCCTGACACACTTTGGGTGTATGCTCTTGGCAAGCGGCCCCCGCAGACAGGGGCGGTTCGGCACGCAGTCGTGGTCTTGCTAAACCGGAGGATTCATGGGGCTCTCAAAGTCGAGATTCATCGCCGGGTGGCAGTGCCTCAAGCGTCTGTACCTGGAGGTTCACCAGCCGGAATTGGCGGGCGAACGCGACGAACAATCGCTAGCGGTCCTCGAACAGGGTTACCAAGTTGGGCGATGGGCGCAGAAGGCATTTCCGGGCGGAGTGCTGATCGAGGCGGGGCCCGAGGAGATGGACCAGGCCCTAAAGCAAACCGAGCAGGCCGTGGGAGACAAGCAGCATCCCGCCATCTTCGAGGCGACTTTTACGCACGACAATGTCCTGGCCAGGGTTGACATCCTGGAAAGACTGCCCGGAAACAAGTGGCGCCTGATCGAGGTCAAGTCGTCTGTCGGCCTCAAGGATTACTACCTGTACGACATAGCCCTCCAGCGGCTCATCCTCGAAGGCTTGGGGATGAAGGTTGTTCCCTGCCTGATGCACCTCAACCGGGAGTACGTCTACGACGGGAAGCGATACGAGCTGGAGAAGCTGTTCGTCATTCGGGATGTTACGGTCGAAACCACACCCCTCGAGGAGGAAGTAAAAGACCTCATCCGTGAAGAGTGGAAGGTGCTCGCGCGTGCCAAGCCGCCGGATATCGAGCCAGGAAGCCACTGCACAAACCCCTTCACCTGCGAATTCTACGACGTCTGCAACAAGCTCCTGCCGGTCGACCACGTTGCCAACCTCCCAGGCATATCGACCAAGAAGCTGGAGGAGCTAGCGGGCCAGGGGATTGAGGCCATCGGGAAGATCCCGAAAAGCTTCGCTCTGAGTGAGCGCCAGAGGCGGGCGTGGGAGTGCGCAAGGAGCGGGAAGCCGTGGTTCGGAAAAGGACTGAAGGAAGCGCTCTCGGGGCTGCGCTATCCTCTCTACTTCATGGACTTCGAAACCTTGGCAGCGGCGCTTCCCCGATACGCCGGCATGTCTCCTTACGACCAGATCCCGTTCCAGTGGTCGGTCCACATCCAGCGCAAACCCGGAAGCGAGCTGGAGCACTATGAATTTCTGGCAGACGACTCGAATGACCCGCGGCCCGAGTTCGCCAAAACCCTTTGCCAGGTTATCGGGAAGAAGGGGATCATCCTCGCTTACAGCAGCGGGTTTGAATCAGGACGCCTGGCAGACTTGGCGGAATGGCTGCCTCAATACAAAGATGAAGTCGAAGACATCCAGGGCAGGTTGTGGGATCCGTTGCCGGTCATGCGCGCCCATGTCTACCACTTGGCGTTCCGCGGCTCTTACTCGCTCAAGAGTGTGCTGCCCGCGCTTGTGCCTGGCATGTCTTACGACGAGATGGAAGTCGCCGAAGGCAACGAGGCCGGCCTTGCCTGGGAAAAGATGGTCCAAGCTGAGGCGGGAAGCGAGGAGAGAAAGAGGCTCAGGAACGCCTTGCTGGCTTACTGCAAGCAGGACACGCTGGCCATGGTGAAACTGCTGGAAGTTCTCCACGAACATTCAGGCCGGCAGCAGTCGAAATGAGTACATTATGGATGAGAAGGTAAGCGTTCCAGGCTGCTCGCAACATCTCGGGAAGAAGCTCTCCCGCACCTGGACGTCACCCGCCGGGGGCTTGTATACCTAGGCCAGCATGAGACGTTCGCCCTTCGGTTCCGGAATGGGATCCCCGAATTCCCGGGCGGTGTCGATCCACAATTGAATGGCTTCGTTGGCGTGTGCAAGCGCCGCTTGCTGAGTGTTGCCATGGGCCATGCAACCCGGCAATTCCGGGACTTCGGCAACGAAGACTTGGTCCTCGTTGCTCCAATAGATGATGATCTCATACTTGTGCATGTTCACTCCCTTTCGCCTTTCAGCCCATAGCGCACGACGACTTGGCGCACCTGACGCACTTGATAAACCTTGGCCTTGCTGCCCTCCCGCTGCAAATTGATCAGCTCTCTGACACCGTACCTCCTGAAAATGTGGTGGCTGCCGCGGGTGCGCTCTTCAAACCCCAACCATTGGAGGAAGTGGCGCAACTCGTCGAAATTGATGTTCGCATCCGACTTGCCTTGCAGGATCCGAAGGTGAAGTTCCTCATACGTGCCCACGGCTCCTAATCTACCACATGTCAAGCGCGGGCGGCACTCTCCCGCCTATTGCTGCCAGCCACCGCCCAGGGCGCTATAAATCTGCACCAAGGAGAGCATCTCATTCAGCCTCGCCTGGGAAAGAGCCAGTTCGGCGGTCAGGTAATTGGTTTCGTTGGTCAGGACTTCGAGGTAAGCGGTCGAGCCACCATTGTAGCGGATGTGCGCCAGCCGGGCGGAGTCCTGTGCGGCGGCGGCCAGGAGTTCTTGTTGTTCGCGTGCCTCGCGGGTCTTTTGGTAGGCCACCAAAGCGTCGGAAACATCCCGAAACGCACCCTGGATCGTCTGCTGGTACGCCAGCAAGGCTTGTTGCTGTTGTGCTTCCGCCAGCCGGACATTGGCCTGCAACTTACCAGCGGTGAATAGCGGCTGAGTGACAGATGCGGCGACCATCCAAGTGCCTGAAGACTTCGCGAACAGCTCGGTCAAAGCTGAGCTTATGAATCCTGCCGTTCCGGTCAGGGGGATGGACGGGAAGTAGGCGGCCCGCGCCACACCGATCATGGCATTGGCAGCGATCAACTGCTGCTCTGCCTCGTGAATGTCGGGGCGGCGTTCCAGCAATTGGGAGGGCAGCCCCGCGGGAACCACGGGCGGCCGCACCTGCTCGGTGAGGCTGCGCCCGCGAGTGATGGGCCCGGGGTTTTGAGCAAGCAGGAGCCTGATATAGTTTTCCTCCTGTTCGATCTGGCGCTCGAGATCCGGGAGGGTGGCAGAGGCCACATAGACAAGCTGCTCAGCCTGCCGTACGTCCACCATGGAAGCAGCCCCTTGATCCGCGAGGAGCTTGGTCAGGCGCAAGGATTCCCGCCGCGAGACGAGGGTGCGCTGGGTGATATCGACCTCCAGGTCAAATGCCCTAAGCCGGAAGTAGGCGCCGGCAACATTCGCCACCAGCGTGCTCACCACAGCGCGCTTTCCCCACTCGGTCTGGGCCAGATTGGCGCGAGCAGCCTCGGTGGCCCTTCGGTACTTCCCCCAGAAGTCGATGTCCCAGGATGCGCCTCCCCCGACCTGCAGATAATCCCAACGATAGGCAGGGGAAAAGGGGCTGGAGGACTCGCGTTCGGTCGTGCCGCCCACCCCAGCCCCAGCCGACGGGTACTGATCGGAACGCGTGATACGGAGTTGTGCTTGCGCCGCCAGCACGCGCTCGGCGGCGATGCGCACGTCGTAGTTCTGCTTGAGCGCCGTCCGAATGAGCGACTGAAGCTGCTCATCCTGGAAAACCGTCCACCACTGGGCATCCCCCAGCGATTCGGAGGAAGCAGCCCCCGGAACGGTGGCCGCCGCTCCACGGTATCCCCCCGGAATATCAGTTTTGGGACGCTGGTAATTCGGGCCGACCGTGCAAGCCGCCCACAGGAACAGAGGAAGCAAGATAGGAAGACACCTGGACAGGGAGCAGAGCGAGATTCCTCTCCGTCGGCTGACGGATCGGAATAACAGCGCGGGGGTGGCGCATACATTGCCTTTTATGTATGCGCCAGCTCTGCGTGCGGCAGGGCCGGGGCGCATACATGAAGAGCAATGTATGCGCCACCCAAGAAATGACGGGAGGCCAGGGACATTGCCTTTTATGTATGCGCCAGCTCTGTATGTGAAAGGGCCGAGGCGCATACATGAAGAGCAATGTATGCGCCACCCGAGGAATGACAGGAGGCCGGGGGTGGCGCATACATTGCTTTTAATGTATGCGCCAACTCTGCATGCGGCAGGGCTGGGGCGCATACATGAAGAGCAATGTATGCGCCACCCGAGGAATGACGGTACGCACTGCCTCATGCTAGCTGCCCCCCTTTGGGTCACTGGCTGCCGGTTGCGGTTTGGGGTGGCGGCTCAGCCGGGAAGAGAGGCCCTCAACGACTGCAAAAGTAACCGGAATCAGGAAAATGGCTATCAAGGAGGCGGCCGACATGCCACCGATCACCACGGTTCCCAGAATGCGGCGCCCCACTGCCCCGGAGCCTTGCGCCGTCCAGAGCGGGACGCAACCCAGGATGAAGGCGAAAGAGGTCATCAGGATGGGGCGCAAGCGGAGCCGAGCCCCGTCCAAGGCGGCGTCCACCGTGCTCTTCCCCTTTGCGTGTTCGAGTTTGGCAAATTCCACAATGAGGATGGCGTTCTTGGCTGTGAGGCCGATGAGCATCACCAGGCCGATCTGGGTGTAAACGTCGTTCTCGAAGTGCCGCGCCATGAGCGCCAGGAAGGCTCCGGCCACGGCGATGGGCGTACCCAGCAAGACGCTGAAAGGCAGGGACCAGCTTTCGTACAAAGCGGCAAGGATGAGGAAGACGAACAGGAGCGAAAGCCCGAAAACCGCCGCTGCCGGAACACCCCGCGCGGCTAACTGTTCCTGAAACGACATGCCCATGTAGTCAAAGCCCATCTCGCGCGGCATGGTCTGAGCGAACACTTCTTCCATGGCTTTCATGGCCTGTCCCGAGCTGATCCCCGGAGCGGCGGTAGCGTTGATCTGCGCCGCGTTGTATTCGTTGTAGCGCATCAGGAACTCGGGGCCGGTGATGGGCCGCAGGTTGGCCAGGGTGCTGAGCGGCACGCGATCGCCGCGGGGATTGGTCACATAAAACTGGCCGATGTTACTGGCGTTGACGCGGTAGTCGCCTTCCGCTTCCAGGTAGACTTGCCATTGGCGGCCGAAGCGGTTGAAGTAGTTCACGAGGTAGCCGCCCATGAAGGTCTCGAGCGTTTGGTACACTTCGGCGATGTTCACCTGTTGGCGCAGCACTTTTTCCCGGTCCACATCCACGTAGACCTGCGGCGCGTGGGCGGTGTAAGTGGCGATGACGCGCGCCAATTCCGGCCGCCGCTGCACCGCCGCCACAAACCGGTCCAGGTTGTCGGCAAAGAAATCCCCGCCCGCCCCCGACCGGTCCTCGAGCACAAAGTTCACGCCCCCCGCCACGCCGACGCCCGGGATGGCAGGTGGCGAGAAGGCAAAGCAGGTGCCCTCGCTCACCTGGGAGAGATCCCGATTGAGACGCGCCTGCATGGCGTCGGCCTGCTGTTCCGGCGCCCGGCGCTCGTCCCAGTCCTTGAAGCGCACGAAAAAGATTGCGTCATAGCTACTCTGGGTTCCGCTCAGGATGCTGAATCCCATGATGGAAGTGATGTTTTGTATTCCAGGCACTTTCAGGACGATGTCTTCGACCTTCCGCACCGCCGCTGAGGTGCGCTGCAATGACGCGCTACGGGGCAGGGTCATGGTAATCATCAGGTAGCCCTGGTCTTCTTCCGGAAGGAACGAAGTCGGCAGCTTCCTTCCCATGCCCACGCCAAGCACGGCGATCAGCGCCAGGAAAAGCAAGCTGAAAGCGGACTTGTGGATGAGCACGCGGGAGAAATTCACGTACCCCTCCCGGGAGCGCCTGAACACGCGGTTGAACCCGTTGAAAAACCAGCCGAGGGGACCGCGGACGTGGTGGCGCGGCTTCAGAATCAGCGCGCACAGCGCGGGACTCAACGTGAGTGCGTTGAAGGCGGAGAAAATAACCGAAATAGCAATGGTGACCGCGAACTGCTGGTAGAGCCTGCCGGTGATTCCCGGAATAAACGCCGTGGGGACAAAGACCGAAGCGAGGACCAACGCAATAGCGATCACCGGCCCTGAAACTTGTTGCATTGCCAGCAGAGTGGCGTCGCGCGGCGTCATCCCCTCTTCAATATGGTGCTCGACCGCTTCCACCACCACAATGGCATCGTCCACCACCAAGCCAATGGCCAGCACCAGCCCGAACAACGAGAGTGTATTAATCGAAAACCCCAGCAGCGGGAAGACGACGAATGTCCCAATCAGCGAAACCGGGACCGCCAACAAGGGAATCAGGGTGGGACGCCAGCCTTGGAGGAAGACGTAAACGACGAGGATGACCAGCAACAGGGCCTCGAACAGCGTGATCACGATTTCATGAATTCCGGCGGTGACCGCTTTGGTGGTGTCCACGCCGATTTCGTACTCGACGTCTTTGGGCAGCCGCGGGGCCAGTTCCTCCAGCTTGGCACGCACGCCGGCAGCCGCCTCGAGCATATTCGAGCCGGGCAATTGGTAGATGCCGATGGCGGCGGCAGGCACGCCATGGAATCGGGCATCGAAGCTGTAGGTTTGGGCGCCCAGCTCGAGGCGCGCCACATTCTTCAGCCGCAAGGTCGAGCCGTCCGGATTGGCGCGCACCACGATTTCGCCGAATTCCTCCGGCGTCACCAGGCGTCCCAGGGCACGCACGGTGTAAGTAAATTCCTGTCCCTTGGGCACCGGTTCGCCGCCGATTTGCCCCACCGGGTTGACCGTGTTCTGCGCCTCGACCGCCGCAACAATCTGCGGCACTGTAACCCCCAGCTTGGCCAATTGATCCGGTTTCACCCAAATGCGCATCGCGTAAGGGCCGCCAAACACTTGCACGCGACCCACCCCCGGCACGCGCGAAAGCTCATCCACGTAATTGATGTAGGCGTAATTGGTCAGGAAGTTCCGGTTGTACGTCGCGTGGGGGGAATAGAACGAGATGACCATCATCGCAGCCGCCCGGGACTTCTGCACGATGACGCCCGTGGTGTTTACCATCGCCGGCAATTGCGGGGCCGCCTGCGACTCGCGCAGTTGGGTCAAAATCTGATCGATATTGGGGCTGGTGGCGACATCGAAATTCACCGTCAAAGTGGTGTTGCCCCAGTTGTCGTTGGTGGAATACATGTAATTCATGTAGTCCACGCCGTTCATCAGGCTCTCGATGGGTGTGGCGACGGACTCCATCATGGTGCGCGCGTCGGCCCCCGGATACGTCGCGCGCACCTGGATTTCGGGCGGAATAATCTCCGGGAACTGGGAAACCGGTAGGGTCGCCATGGCCACTGCTCCCACGATGACCATCAGAATCGAAATCACCATCGCGACGATGGGGCGGTTGATAAAGAACTTGGACATTAGCGGCTGCCCTCCGGCGCGGGCGTCTCGAGGGTCGGCGCCACCCTCATGCCATCGCGCACTTTCGAGGTGCCGTCGGAAACCACTTCTTCGCCCGGAGCCAAGCCGTCGTCGATGACCCACAACGTACCGACGCGTTCTCCGACCTTCACCTTCCGAATGGAAATGGAGTTCTGCGCAGCCACCACGGCCACTTCGTAAGTTCCCTGGAGTTCCGTCACGCAGCGTTGCGGAACCAGAACTGCTCCCTGGCGCACGCCGAGCAGCGCCCGAACGCGCCCAAACTGCCCCGGGCGGAGGATATTCCCGGGATTGGGAAATGCTGCCACCACCCGGATCGTTCCGGTCTGCGGATCCACCTGCCGGTCAGTGAAGATAACCTGTCCCTTGCGCGGATAAGTCGAACCATCCGAGAGAACCAGATCCAGCGCCCTGGAATCTGAGGCACGGAGTAAATCGCCGGCTGAGTTCTTGCGTGCCTTGGATGTGAAGTGAAGGTACTCCTGCTCGCTGATGGGGAAATAGACCTTGATGGGGTCGAGTTGGGAAACCGTGGTTAGAACGGTCGAGGGCGAAACCAGGTTGCCCATCTGGGTGGTGGCGATTCCCGCGATTCCGTCCACCAGGGAGCAGACGCTGGTGAATCCGAGGTTGAGTTGCGCCTGCTCGACCGCGGCCTCCGCCGCTTGAATCGAGGCACGTGCGAGCATTTGCGCGGCGGTTTCGGCGTCAAGCTGGCTCTGGGCGATCGCCCTTTCCTTCACCAGGGGTGTGTCGCGCTTCACATTCACGTCCGCCAGGTAAAGCTGCGCCCGCGCCTGGGCCAGTTGCCCTTTGGCTTGGTCCAGCGCCGCCTGAAACGGACGCGGGTCGATTTCAAACAGTACATCACCCTTGTGGACGTAGGAACCTTCCTGGTAATTCTGGCGGATGAGATACCCACTCACCTGCGGCTGAATCTGGGCGTTGACGTAACCGTCCAAGGTCGCAACCCATTCGGCGCGGACGGGCACATCCATTTGGATGGCCTTCACTACCCCCACTGGCGTGGCGGGAGCGGAAGCGGAAGCGCCGGAGGGCGGCTTGGGACCGCCGCAGCTCGAGCCCGTCAACACCAAGGTGAACAGCGCAGCCAGGATCAGCCCGGCACGCACACAGGCAGGCGCGCTAGCGTAAGAGACGCGGACCTCAACAACGGCCCGTCGCCCGCCTGCGGCCCGAATCCCTTCGCCCTGCGGCCCAAAGCCGCCTTCTGGCGACGGGTCGGTGGGCGTAGGCCCGAAGGCTTTGGGCCTGCCTTCCGAAGCGTTCGCGCAGGCAGGCCGCAGGGCGGAGGTCCGCGCGACTATTGCCGGACAAGAGGCCGGTGGCAACAGATGACGACTGGATTGTACTGGCCGGCGCCAAGAAACAAAGTCTATGCTCATCAAATTCCGCACCCTTTCTTGTCAACGCCTCTGGGGACTCCTAATCGCCTTTCGATTGAGTCCCATAGATGGAGAGGTGGTTGCCGTCAGGGTCATCGAAATTGGCGACCCACACGCCGGGAGCGACGCTTCGTGGTTCGTGAGTGAACTCGACTCCTTTCCCTCGCAGCGCTTGATAGGCAGCGGTTACGTCCTCAACCGAGAAAACGATCTCGCTGGCGCCGGCAACCTGGCCACGGACTTTGGCCGCAGGCTCGCTGAGGCACAAGGTGATCGCACCCGCCTTCACGAACGCGAAGCCAGGGATCTCACGCTGAACCTCCAGGCCCAGCTTGTCGCGATAGAAGCCCAGCGAGCGCCCTACATCGTGAACACCCAGCATAACGACGCTGACTTGGGTGAGCTTGTAATCCGTCTGTTCCATGTTTGGTTACTCTCCTTCCTCATATTATATCATACTTACATCTTGGCGTCGATCTCATAAATCGAGACATCCCGCGCACTGCCTGCCTCTCTCCTGCCGCCACGCGCCTGCCCACCGGCGTCCCGTGGTCTCACGGACACCCATGGCCCTCGCAAGCGAGTCCATATTTATAAATCATTTGATTGATACAATTCAACACCTGTTTTATAATCGACGGCGTGCGGCGGGGGAGCCCCGTGGAACCGAACCGACTAATATCCACCAGAACCCGGCCTGCCAGTGACCGCGGCGAGGCCACGCGCCAACGCCTGCTCGAGGTGGCTATTCGGGTCTTCGCGGCGCGCGGCTTCGATGGCGCCCGCACCCGGGACATCGCCGCGGCGGCGAAGACGAACCCTATCTCGATTGCGTACTATTTTGGGAACAAGCAGGGACTTTACCATGCTGCGGCACTGCACGTGGCAGCCCGCTGGGCTGCCCAACAGAAACCTCTAGTCCAGCAGGCTCGAACTTCAATGGCTCGCTCCGGAGTCACCCACCGCGAATTAGTTGGGATACTCTGCACCTTATTGCGCAACTTCGTCCGGCTTATCTTGGGCAATTTCTTGCCCGACTGCTACGGAAAGTTTCTGGGCGCGGCGGCATCCGGACCGGCCCGAGAGTTTTCCGTCATAGACAAGGGTCTGGCATCGCTCCGGACCGTGGTGGCCGAAGCCATCGCCGGGCTTACGGGAGAATCCGCAGCCTCGTCTGCCACTCGAGTGCGGGCCCTGTCCATTATCGGGTCTTGTATTTGCTTCCGCCGCGACCGCCCTGCCGTGCTGCGCGCGCTGAAATGGAAGCAGATCGGCGCGAAGGAGATCGAGGTGATCGAGATGGCCATTGAGGCGAGTGTTCGGGCCATGTTCTCCCGGTGAGGGACAGTTTCAGGATTGAACCATTTGCTACGCCCTTTCGTATTATGATTTGAAGCGGGAGGACAGGTGCGTTCACCTCCGCCGTGCCTTCCGAGGAGAACAGATATGCGCTATGTGACCAAAACAGTTTGGATTCTGGGAATGTTGGTGTTTGTCGCTCCGCTGGCTGCGCCCAAAGCCGCGACGGAAGCCGAATCGGGCTCCATCGTGATTGTCTTTAAGGACGGACGCCAACAGAGTTTCCGCTTGGCGGACATTGCCCGAATCGAGTTCAATTCCCCCGTGGAGAAGGCATCGCCCGGCCGAGCTCGTTTTCTGGGCGAGTGGAAATGTGGCAACGGCGCCGGGGGGACATTCTTCATTACGCTCGAGCCCGACGGCGTGGCCCGTAAGACCTTGGGCTCAGAAGCCGGCAAGTGGACCGTTGTAAACGGAGAAGCCCACATTGCTTGGGACGATGGATGGCACGACATCATCCGCAAGGTCGGCGCCAGGTATGAAAAGGTGGCCTATTCGCCCGGCTCGTCTCTTTCCGGCCCACCCGACAATGTCGCCGAGGCGGTTTATACCGAAGCCCACTGAAACGTAAGGCAAGGTGAGAAAACGTAGCGCAGGGCCCGCACTCCGGCCCTGCGGCTTTTCCACCGCGACGTGGTTTTGACGTCGCGGCCATGATGTTTGAGCAACGAGGTTTCGGACCCGGGCAAAAGAAACCCGTATTCCTTTGTTTGCGGCGCGGCGACCACTCGCGTCGTTGGAAGAGCCGCAGGGCCGGAGTGCAGGCCCTGCGCTACGTCCCCGGTTGGGGGCGCGCACGTGGCACGGCCCATGCTGTGCCCTTCTGATGCCCTAGCGGGTCACCCCTCCCGAAGTGGCTTTTCAGCCTACCCGCCTTGACCTGCGGCGAGTGCTTCTTGCCAGGTATCTCTGATCAAGCGCTTGCCGAATGAGGGTTTTAATCGCCGCCTGCCGGCTGATGTTCAACTCTTGTGCGGCGCGATCCAGCTCTTTCAGCATGGGCGAGGCGAAATCCACGTTCACCCTACGAATCGGTTCCATCATCCGTCCCGAATTGGTGAAAAAACGCGACACATCCTCACCGCGATCGGCGAGCCGGGCAATCTCCTCGGCGGAGGTAGCCTTTCGGGTTTTACTCGTTTGCATCATAAAGCTGCTGCTCCTCTTGGGTTGCTTTCCACAAACTCACAAGATGGTAATATTCGCCTTCCCGGTCTTCCCTCACCTCGAAGATGACGCTGTAGAGGCGTTGTTTCACCCAGCCGATGGCTCGATACTGTTCCGGAACATCCGAGCGTTGGTCGAGGTAATAAGGGTGCGAAAAGATTTCCTGTGCCTCCTCAAAGCCGATTCCACGATGGGGATTCGCTCGCAAGCGCCGGCTTTTTCGCACGTCGAAGTGGAATCGCATGAGGTATAACAGTTATACCATAGTTCGAGCGGGAATTCTATGCGGGCGCAGCAGGCAGGGAAGTAAAGCGCGGCTGGCGCAGACATCCGTTTGTGATGTCTGCGACATGCCGATGCCTCTTGAGGCTGGGGCTCTTAGTGTCCTGTCACGCCTGATCCTCGACAATTGCCCTACATCCCATATTAGGACACCGACCAACGGTGAAGCCATTTGCTGTGCTAGAGGCTGGCATGGTAGTGTGCGTTTGTAACTCCCCGGCAGGGAGGGATTCATGGATCGACGGGATTTTCTGAAGGGCAGTGCGGCATCCGCCTGGCTGGCATGTGGGCTTCATCCTTTCAAGGCGGGTCCCGGCGACGGCGCGGTGCGGCCGGTCGCCGGAGCCGTGGCCGGCGGCAGCGAAGCAACCCTGGACTTGAGCCAAGCGGTCATTGTCCAGCCGCCATCTCTTTCACGGCGTGAACAAAGAGCGGTCTCGGTGCTCGCCGAGGAGGTGGAGAGGCGGACGGGGATTCATTGGCAGGCCCTCAACTCCTGGCCGGCCTCTGTCTCCGCTTCCATCGTGATCGGCCAGGCCGCTACACTCGAGGGCCTCAAGTCCGATCTTTTCGAAAGTCTGTTTGCACGCCAGCAGGCCGTAGCCGCCGAGGGTTTTGTTCTGCGGACCTGGACCGGAGCCGGGGGACCGTGCGTCGCGGTTCTAGGAGCGGATGAGCGCGGCGTTCTGTTTGGGGTGGGAGGTCTGCTGCGCGCGCTGCGCATGTCAAAGGGACAAGTCACAATCAGGACTCCGTTGAATCTCTCGAGCAGCCCGAAATATCCGCTGCGTGGGCACCAGTTGGGATACCGGCCGAAGACCAACTCCTACGACGGCTGGACCGTCCCAATGTGGGACCAATACATTCGCGACCTGGCCGTCTTCGGGACCAACGCCATCGAGCTGATTCCTCCCCGCTCAGACGACGCGCCCGACAGTCCGCATTTTCCTCTACCCCCGATGCAGATGATGATCGAGATGTCGCGGATCTGTGACGAGTACGGATTGGACGTGTGGATTTGGTACCCCGCCATGGACCCGAACTATGCTGATCCAAAAACCGTCGAATTTGCCTTGAACGAGTGGGGACAAGTCTTCCGAGCCCTGCCCCGCATCGACGCGGTATTCGTCCCCGGCGGAGATCCCGGTCACACCCGGCCAAGGTATTTGTTGGCGCTCTTGGAGAAGCAAACGGAGAACCTGCACAAGTATCACCCCAAGGGAAAAGTCTGGATTTCACCTCAGTCTTTCAATCAGGAATGGCTAAGCGAGTTTTACCAAATCCTGCAAAAAGACGAGCCCTCCTGGCTGGCTGGAGTGGTGTACGGACCGCAGAATCGCGATGACTTGCCCACGTTGAGAAAGCAGATTCCCAAGCAATACCCCATCCGCCTTTACCCGGACATTACTCACAGCGTGGAATGCCAGTTTCCGGTTCCGGATTGGGATACGGCTTATGCTTACACCGAGGGGCGCGAGGTCATCAACCCGCGGCCCGAAGGCTCGGCAAACATTTTTCGTCGCGACGCACCCTATTCAACGGGTTTTCTCAGTTACTCCGAAGGGTGCAACGACGATGTCAACAAAATCGTCTGGAGCGCCCTGGCCTGGGATCCGGAGGCAAAAGTCATCGACGTGCTGCGTGACTATAGCCGCTATTTTATGGGAGATAAGTACGCTGAGAGTTTTGCGCAGGGTTTGCTCAGCTTGGAGAGGAATTGGCGAGGAGCGTTGCTGTCGAACGAGAATGTCTATATCACTCTGCGGCAGTTCCAGGCAATGGAGGACTCAGCCTCTCCTCATGACCTGTTGAACTGGCGGTTCCAGCAGGCTCTATACCGGGCGTACTACGATGCGTACATCAGGAGCCGATTGCTCTATGAGACGGAGATTGAAAACCAGGTCATGAACAAACTCGAAGAGATCCGGAGAGTCGGGGTACGTTCCTACCCTCTCGACATTGACACCTGGGCGCCCCGTCGGCGCACCAGCGGACTTGACGTCTCCGCCATCCTGTCAGAGGCGCAAGCTATCGTGGAAAAGGGGCTGTCGGGTTCGGTATCTCAGGATTGGAGAAGTAGAATTCTGGAGCTAGGAGAGGCTCTTTATCAAAGCATTCGCATGCAGTTATCCGTGGAGCGATACCAGGCGGAGGCGGTCTCGCGGGGAGCAAACCTTGATACCCTCGAGGCGCCCATCACCAATCTGCCTTGGCTCCGGCGGAGGATCAGGCAGGCTCGTGCGCTCTCCTCCGAGCAAGAGCAGATGAAAGCGGTTCAGGAAGTCCTGAATTGGTCGAATCCGGGGCCGGGTGGGTTTTACGATGATTTGGGTGATCTCTCCCGGCAACCTCACTTGGTTCGAGGCCTCGGGGGTGCCGAGGATCCGGAGTTCCGCGCCTCCGCGCTGGTGGGGTTTGATTACCCTGATGCTTTTGGAGATCAGGCGCCGATTTCCTGGAAACGCTGGGCTGAGTCTCTTTTTGATGCTCCTTTGGAGCTGCACTACACGGACCTGGATCCGCGCGCGCGATATAAGGTCCTGGTTGTATACTCGGGGGATGTTCCACAGGCGAAGATCCGGATGAGGTGTAACGACAATACGGAGATTCATCCTTTCATGCATAAGCCTTGGCCGCCTCGACCCCTCGAATTCGACATTCCCTCCGAAGCCACGGCGGGGGGCGAGCTGACCTTGATTTGGAACCGGGAACCGGGCTTGGGCGGCAATGGCCGGGGGTGCCAGGTCGCTGAAGTATGGCTGATCAAAGGAGGATAATGCCATGCCAAACATCGAGAACCGCCCTGCCGAAGGGAGCTGGGAGAGCCCGGTCAAGAAGCTGCTCCGCGAAGGCAAGCCCGCGATGGGAGTCACGATTACGGTCAATAGCGTGGATGTAGCGGCGCACGCAGCAAACCTCGGATTCGATTTCCTTTGGCTCGAAATGGAGCACAGTCCGATTACGCTTGAAACGCTCCGAAACATAGTGCTGGCGACACGTGGCCTCAAGGCCGTGCCGTTTGCTCGTGTCCCTGTTAATGAACTGTGGACGGCGAAGCGCGTACTTGACGCCGGCGTGCTTGGAGTCATCTTCCCTTTCACCAGCACGCCGGAGTTGGCACGGCGGGCGGCAGCGGCGTGCAAATACCCCCCGGCAGGGCGGCGCGGCTCAGGAGCTCGCCTCGCCGCCTTTCGTTGGCCTGCGCCGGAAAGTTACTACGACTTTGCCGATGAGAACGTTTTGGTCATCGTCAATATCGAAGAGGCGGAAGCGTTAGGACACATCGACGCCATTGCGGCCACTCCGGGTATCGATGTGATCTTCATCGGCCCCAGTGACTTGTCATTTTCCCTGGGATTGCGCGGCCAACAGGACCACCCAAAGGTGCATGAAGCCGTGGCGAAGATCGCGGCAGCCGCCAGGAAACATAACAAGGTCCTCGGCACAACATCGGGGAACCCGGATCAGATTAAGAAGTACATCGAGCAGGGGTTTCTTTTCTTCCAGGCGAGCACCGACCTGGGCTTGATGGCCGCCGGCGCGCGAGAATTGCTGGAACCGCTGGGAAAGTTCGGCTCCCAGCCCAAAACAAGGGCGCTTTATTGATTTGCTCATGGCCGCTCTCACCATTTGGGGACTGTTCAAAGGACTTTGCGACTCGAATATCTTTGCCGCCCTCTTCGACGTCACCTCGCCGGAAGCTCGCAGAACCGCCGCGGGCTTCATGAACATGGTGAGGTGGCTGGGCGGTGGCGGCCTGGCTCCGCTGGTGATCGGCTACATTGTGGGCCGGAGGAATCTGAGTGTGGCGCTCGCTTCCGCGGCGCTGGTCTACCTGGCGGCGGGGGCACTGCTCGTTGGGGGCGTGGTGGCCTTTGTCAAGCGCGATGTGTCGCGCCCCGAGCTTCGCCTCCGGGCTGGCTGACCTGCCATGGCACAGGTCTCCTAATACTGCAAATGGTTGAAAACAAGTAAAATAAGGCAGGTGGCGCAGAGTCTTGCTTTCGAGAGACTCTGCGCCTCTTCCATGGTTCCGGCGCCGGGCCAACTGATCAGGCACCGACAAAACGTGGATGTTCATCAAATAAAGAGCCGCAGAGTCTGAGACGCACAGATTCTGCCCTACCGGCTCCGCCTTTAGAGGTGCGCACGCTGTTCCTCCGGCGTGCGACTGCTGGGGACCGCAAACTGGACGAGCGCGCGGCGCACGGCCTCCGGCTCGCGATCGATCACGGTGAGGAAGGCGCGGGCGGCGCCGGAGGGCACGACCCGTCCCTGTTCCCACTCCTGGATGGTGCGGACGCTGACGCCGATGTAGGCCGCGAACTGGCTCTGGCTCATGTGGATCTTGCTGCGAATCCGCGCCGTGTCAATTTCGTCGGGGATATGGACTGCGCCGGCGTTGGCCTCGCCTTTAGCGAAGGCCAGGGCCTGCCTGGCGCTCGCGATCATCCGTTGTCCTGCGGTCAGTTTCTTCTTCGGCATGGTCATTCCTTCCTTCCATACCCTTGCCCGTGAATCGGACCTTCCGCGCTCCTGCGGTGCCGGGGATTTCCCGCCCGGCGTCGGGATGGGCCGCGGCGAAATCCACGATCCGGCTGCGTTCATCGTCGGAGAGCCCCGCGGCCTTAGCGTCGCGGAGGTAAATCTCTGTTTCAACGACGGTTTCCATGCCCAACTCTACGTTAAAAACGTATAGATGTCAAGAAGCCTGAAAATCCGGGACATGGGCCGGACTGTCTCACTCGTTACACCAGCTCTTTTGTCCGAAAGAGGAAAAGGTGCCTGACACCTTTTTCTCCTTGGACCCCGATGTCCGCAAGCCCTTTCGCAGTAGGGGGACGGCTTGCCGTCCCCTCCGTGTACATTGCCGCCGAACCGGGAAGGGTAGGGGCACCCCTCGTGGGTGCCCTTGCGGAGGGCAGGCACGAGGCCTTCCCCTACCTGGCGATCGAGTTGCGCAAGGTGGGAAGGTGCAAGCCGGCGTAGCGCCGACCCCGTGCTCGCGGGGTCGGCACCTGAACGGCGCCTGAGGTTGTGTGACCCGGAGGTAGCCACGGCCAATTCGTCTTGGGGGTTGACCGTGGGTTCGTCATCGAGTATTCTTGTAGCACCTAAAAAGGTGCTGTTATAGGAGCAGGCCCATGCTTGACATTACCAGGGACATCGAGTCGCTGACGACCTTCCGCCGCCGGTCCGGCGATTTCATGAAGCAGCTAAGAAAAAACAAGCGCCCCGTGGTGCTCACCGTGAAGGGCAAGGCAGCGGCCATCGTCCAGGACGCCGAAGCTTATCAGCGATTACTCGATATTGCTGCCCAGGCCGACGCCGAGGAAGGCATCCGTCAGGGGCTGGATGATGCAGCCCATGGACGCACCCGCCCGGCGCGAGAGGTA
>Ga0326727_10005594_pt1 | contig 35660 bp, 21 predicted proteins | sample MB2enrmetagenome_FD_207643 | JGI IMG/M metagenome (GOLD analysis project Ga0326727, IMG submission 207643) | Lab enriched peat soil microbial communities from McLean, Ithaca, NY, United States - MB29MY | ecosystem: Environmental > Terrestrial > Soil > Wetlands > Peat | place: USA: New York...
GATTGAGGCCTTGCGCGTGATTTCGCGCACGTCGGTGATGCAGTACAAGGGGGTGAAGAAGCCCCTGCCGCAAATTGCCCGCGAATTAAACGTCGACGCGGTCATTGAGGGCTCCGTCCTGCGCTCGGGCAATCACGTGAGGATCTCGGCGCAACTGATCCAAGCGAACCCCGAAAAGCATCTGTGGGCAAGGAGCTACGAGCGCGACCTGAATGACGTCCTGGCCTTGCAGAGCGAGGTGGCGGGGGCAATTGCGAACGAGATCAAGATCAAGGTGACGCCCCAGGAACAGGCGCGCCTGGCCAGCGCCCGCCCCGTCAACCCCGAGGCCCATGAGGCCTATCTCAAGGGCCGCTTCTACTGGAACTTGCGCACGAAAGAAGGCGTGAACAAGGGCAAGGAGTATTTCCAGCAGGCGATTGAAAAGGACCCTGGCTACGCGCTGGCATACGCCGGGTTGGCTGACTCCTATGAAATCCTAAGTGATTGGGCGCTGATGCCGCCCAGGGAAGCCCTCCCTCGCGCCAAAGCAGCAGCGCTCAAAGCCGTAGAGATGGACGAAACACTGGGCGAGGCTCACGTCTCACTAGGTGCTGCCAGAAGGGACTATGACTTGGATTGGGTGGGTGCGGAGAAGGAATTCAAGCGCGCCATTGAGCTCAATCCGGGCTACGCGACTGCTCATCAATGGTACGCCGAGTATCTATCGGCCATGGGGCGACACAAAGAAGCCCTTGCCGAGGTAAAACGCGCTCAGGAACTGGATCCCCTCTCGCCCATTATCAATGCATATGCGGGTATGGTTTTCTTTAATGCGCGCCGGTACGACGAGGCCATTGCCCAACTCCAAAGCACGCTGGAGTTAAATGCAGAGTTTTATCCGGCGCACTACTACCTCGGCGGGGTATATGAACAAGAGAAGCGATACGCGGAAGCCATCTCAGAGTATCAGAAGGCAATCACTCTTCAACCAGACGATATAAAATTGCCACTATGCCTCGCGTGCGTCTATGCGGCTGAGGGGAAGAGACCTGAAGCCGTAAACATTCTTTCCCACATGGAAGAGCTCTCGATGAGAAGGTGTGTCCCATCTTACACAATGGCTTTAGCATATGCCGCCCTGGGTGATGCCGGCCGGGCTTTCGCGCGATTGCAGAAGGCTTACGAGGATCGCGAGGTTGAGGTCATTTTTCTCAAAGTGTCTCCACCAAATGACCGTCTGCGATCCGACCCACGCTTCCAGGACCTTTTGCGCCGCATGAACTTCCCGCCATAGCGGCCCAAATCATAATCTGAGCCGGATTCGGCCCGAAACGCTCTTCCCGGAGATTGGCCAATCCGCCCCAGCAGCTAGTTTCAAACGGTACCACTACCCATGAGCACCTCGGTTAAGAGACCACCGTACCCGCTGCGCCACAAACGTGGAGAACGGTCTTATGTCCATGTCGATGCTGGCGCGGTCCAACGCGCCCAGATAGGCATCGCGGTCTTTCGGAAGCCCCGGTTATTTTGGGAATGTTTCCACCACGGCGCCGCGCATCGACTCCCAGAGCATCTTCACGCGCCCCACGATAGGAGCCCGAGGCCGCTGCAATGTGCCGAATATCTGCCCGGCCTCAAAGGGATTGTTCTCCCGCCGTGCGAATACAAGCAAATTATGCTGTATAACTCCAAGCTAATTGTGCTGTGCTAATACAAGCGTATTATGCAAATGACTTGAAATTGTATTTAATTGCAATGGTTTAGAGAGATGAGAATGCTCATTGGGGCCTGCCCACCACACCCCGTCCAACACGGCTAGTGATTACAGAATAGGCCGGGGTTACAGGTCTTGAGCCTGGGATGCACTAAATTCCCGCGCCTACCGGGGGTCGTTAGGAGCGTTAGTCTTCCTCTTCTTCCACCGCCGAGGGCTTGTGGGCGGCCACGATTTTATCCGCAATCATCTGCGGGACAACATCGTAGTGGGACATTTCCATGGAGTACGTCCCACGCCCCTGGGTCATGGACGTTAGGTCGGAAGCGTAGGTGAGCATTTCCGCCAGGGGCACCTGGGCTTTCACCACGGTGGAGCCCCCTTTGGGTTCCATACCCTGGATGCGGCCGCGCCGGCCATTGAGGTTCCCCATGATGTCGCCAGAATAATTCTCCGGGACAGTAATCTCCACGTTCATGATGGGTTCCAGCAGGCAGGGCTTGGCCTGCTCCATGCACTTCTTGAAACCCTTGGAGCCCGCCAGCTTGAAGGCGATTTCCGAGGAGTCGACGTCGTGGTAGGAGCCGTCGTAGAGGATCACGCGGAAGTCCACCACGGGGTAGCCCGCCAGATACCCTTTGGCGGCGGCCTCGATGATGCCTTTCTCGACGGCGGGGATGAAGTTGCGGGGAATGGCGCCGCCGAAAATGTCGTTCACGAACTCGAAGCCGGAGCCCCGCACCAGGGGTTCCACCTTGATCCAGCAGTCTCCATACTGGCCGTGGCCGCCGGTCTGTTTCTTGTGCTTGCCCTGCGCGTCGCCCTTGGCGCGAATGGTCTCGCGGTAGGGAATCTTCGGGGCCTTCAAGGTGACTTCGATGTTGAACCGCCGTTTGAGCTTGGAGACCGAGACTTCCACGTGCTGCTGGCCCGCGCCGGAGAGCAGGAACTCCTTGGTCTGTGGGTCGCGCGAGAAACGCAGCAGCAGGTCTTCCTCCAACATGCGGTGGATGGCGGAGGAAAGCTTGTCCTCGTCGCCGCGCGACTTGGGCTCGATGGCGAAGGAAATCGCCGGCTCGGCGAGCTTTATTTTTGGATAGACGATGGGCGCGGGTTTGTCGCCCAGGGTGTCGCCGGTCAGCGTATCTTTCAGCTTGGCCACGGCGCCGACGTCGCCCGCGTGGAGTTCCGCCACGGCGCTCTGGGTTTTCCCCTGCACCACGCTGATGTGGGAGAGGCGCTCGGAAGAGCCGCGATTGAAATTGCTCAGGTTCGCTTCGTTCCTGACGACACCGGACATCACTTTGAAATAGCTGACGCGACCGGCAAAGGGATCAGCAACTGTCTTGAACACGTAGGCCGAAACCGGTTGAGAGTCGGCGATCTTGCGCTTGACGGGTTGGCCGCCCTCATGGTCCAGGCCCTCCACTTCGCCGCGCTCCAGAGGTGACGGCAGGTAATCCACCAGGAAATTCAGCATGGCCTCACTGCCGATATTCAGCACTCCGGCGGTGACCGCCACGGGATAGATGCGCTTTTCACCCACAGCTTGCTTCAGGCCCGGCACCAGGTCCTCGACGGGGATGGTGCCCTTTTCAAAGAACTCCTCCATCAGCTTGTCGTTGCCCTCCGCCACCATTTCCACCAGTGCTTCGTGGGCCTTCGTGGCGGCGTCCTGAAGGTCGGCGGGAATTTCCGTTTCCTTGCCTTTGCCCGAGCCGTCGGGGTCGTAGAGGTAAGCCTTCATGCGGACCAGATCGACGAGGCCGCGAAAACTCTTTTCCTCGCCGATGGGCAGTTGCACGGGAATCACGGCCCGTCCGTAGGCGGCGCGCAGTGCTTCGAGCGTGCGCTCAAAGCTGGCGCGGTCACGATCCAACTGGTTGATCACCAGGGCGCGGGCCAGACCGTATTTTTCGCAGAAGCCCCAGACCTTTTCCGTCTGCACTTCGATGCCGGCGACGCCGTGAATCAGCACCAGGGCGGAATCCGCCGCCACCAGGGCTGCCTCCGTTTCGTGCATGAAGATGTTGTAACCCGGCGTATCCACGAAATTGATTTTCGTCTTTCCCCACTCCGCGTAAGCGAGGGAGGCGCTAATGGAAAACTTGCGCTGAATTTCTTCCTCGTCGTAGTCCGTGACGGACGTGCCTTCGTCCACCTTACCCAGGCGATTCACCATGCCTGCCGTAAAGAGGAGAGCGGAAACTAATTGCGTCTTTCCCGTATCACCGTGACCCACTAATGCAACATTGCGTATGTTTTCGCCTTCGTAGATTTTCACCAGGAGCTCCTTGGAACCATGGGACTAACCCTAGATTTGTGCGGTAGTGCTTGGAGCAAACGTCCATCCTAGCACAGGGTGCGAGTGGCATCAACGCGTGTCTGGGGGGTGCAAAAGGGTCCCGTCAAAGTCGATCGGGTTGCAAGGGACCCCTCACCCACCGCCTTGCGGTCCCCCCTCTCCCCCTGGAGAGGGATAAAAACCAAAATCGCCGCCCTCTTCCCCTGGAGAGGGATAAAAACCAAAATCGCCGCCCTCTTCCCCTGGAGAGGGATAAGAATCAAAATCGCCGCCCTCTCCCTTGGGGAGAGGGGGGACCGCAAGGCGGTGGGTGAGGGGTCCCTTCGTGGGTGATGCCTTCATAGCTCTGGACAATGCGGCGGTCGGGACTTTGACGGGGCCCTGAGGGGTGCGAAAAGCACATGCGGCGTTTGTCGGCGGCGGGAGCAGCCCCTCCCTATTACTCAATCCGCAGGGCGCTCATGGGGGAGATGGATGCGGCGCGGGTGGCGGGGATGAGGGCCGCGAAAAATGCGCAGGTAGCGAGGGCGCTGGCCGCCACAGCGAGCGCGAAGGGATCCCAACTGGAAACGCCATAGAGCTGGGCCGAGATGAGGCGTCCCGCTCCGATCGAGAGCGGCACCCCCAGCAGCAGCCCCACCATCACGCGTTTAAAGGCCCCGTGGAGGACCAGTTGGACCACCATGGCGCGGTCCGCACCCAGCGCCATGCGGATGCCAATCTCGTTCGTTCGCTGCGCAACCGTGTAAGCGGTTACGCCGTAGAGTCCCACTGCCGCCAGCAGGAGAGCGACTAACCCGAACAGTCCCGCGAGACTTGCCACGGCGCGCTCCTGATCAAAGGAAAGGTCGATTTGCTCCTGCATGGTCCTGACGCTGACGATGGTCAGGTTGGGATCCAATTCCGCCAGGGTTCGCCTCAACAACGGTTCGAGCGTGCCGGTAGGGGCATCGGTGAGCAGCAAAATTCCGCCGATATAGTGCGATTGCAGCTCGACTCGAGCCATCAGGTCCTGCTTGTAGGGGACGGTCTGAGCGAGGGGCACATAGAACATGGGACGCGCCGGCTTGCTCAAGCCCCAGCTCGCGAATTTTGCGTCCCGCACGACACCCACAATGCGGAAGGTGCCGGAATTCTCGGGAAAGTCGAGGCCGAAGTGCTGATCCACCGGGTCTTCGCCGCTCTTGAAAAAGCGCTTCACAAAGGCTTCGTTCACCACCGCCACCAGCGCCGTAGTTTCATTGTCAGCGGTGGTAAAAGCCCGGCCACGCACCACGGCCACGCCCAAATTTTGAAGGTAGTTGGAGCTTACGCGGTCCCACGATGAGCCGGCTTCCTCGCTCATTTTGGGAGCAGGATGGCCGGCCACGTAAATGAGTTCGCCCCAATTGTTGGTGAGCGGGTTATAGAGAGCCAGTCCGCTTCCCCGCACTCCCGGCAGATGATTAAGGCGGTCTTCCAGCTCACGGTAGAGCGCCGCCAACCGGGCTTCGGTATAGCTGGCGGGGGGATTTTGCAGCGCCACCAGCACCCGCCCTGGAACTTGATATCCGAAATCCTGATGCTCGAGCTTGTTGAGGCTTCGCGCCAGCATGGTGGCGCCGGCAACCAACACCACGGACACCGTCGCCTGCAAAATCAGCAGTCCCTGGCGGGCGAAAGAGGAATGATCGCTGGTACTGCGGCCCGCCCCATGCAAGGCTTCCGCGGGATCGGTGCGCGTGGCAAACCACGCTGGAGCTGCGCCGAAGATTACTCCCGCTACCAGGGCCAATCCGCAGGAGAATGCCAGGACCACCAACGATGGCAGGGGGCTGATGGGCAGGAAGTGGGCGCTGTGGAAAGCCAGTGAAAGCAGCAAGCGCGCGGCGGCCATGGCCACCAGAAGTCCGGCGAGGCCGCCACCCAACGCGAGCAGGATGCTTTCCGTAAGGGCCTGAGCAATAATCCGCGTGCGCGTGGCGCCCAGGGCCAGCCGTACTGCCGTTTGGCTGCGCCGCCCCACGGCGCGAGCCAGCAGCAGGTTCGCGACATTGGCGCAGGCAATCAGCAGCACCAGGCCGCAAACGGAGAGCAGGATTTGCAGGCTGCGCCCGTACTCTTCCTTCATCACGGCCACACCGGCGCCGGCGGGGACAACATTGATCACCTGCTTGGGGAGCATACGGATCACGTCCGGCATCCAGTTGGCGGGATATCCGGAATCGTACTGCATCCATTGCCGCAACACTCCGGTGAGGCGCGGAGCCATTCCCGCAATCGAAGCTCCCGGGCGCAGACGGCCGATCATGCGCAGCCAGGCAGCGACGGACTGGTGCAGAAGCGCGCCATCGCCATTAATCAAAGGCTCCTGCTGGAGGGGGATCCAAATATCCGGCGGGTCGCTGCGCAGCGTTTCGCCAAAAAATCCGGGCGGAGCCACGCCGATTACCGTAAACGGATGGCCCTCCACACTGAAGGTTGCACCCACCACCGATGGATCGCTGCCGTAACGCGTCTGCCACGCATGATGGCTGAGCACGGCCACGGGCGGCGCGCCCGGCCGGTCATCATCTGAGGTGAACACCCGCCCACCGAAAGCGCGGACTCCCAGCGTGGAGAAATAATTCCCGGTGACGTATTCGGAGTGCAGAGGACTGGCGACCATTTCACTTTGACGCCGCACACTCTGGCGCGCGCCGCCCGCTTGGAAAGCGGCCACCTCTTCAAATTCCGGTGCTTCCGCCTTCAGCCGTTGGTAAAGAGGGAATGAGAACATACCCCAGCGGTCCTGAGGTCCCCCTTCCACGCAACAATCATCGCCCTCGCCAACTCGGTAGAGTCTCGCCGGATCAGACACCGGCAGGGAGCGCATCATCACCGCATGAATTAACGTGAAGATGGCCGTGGTCCCGCCGATGCCCAGAGCCATGGTCAATACGGCCGCAGCCGTAAACACCGGCGACTTCCGGAACTGTCTAACCGCGTAGCGAAGATTGCTGAGCAGTGCAGACATCACCGATCTCCTAACTTTCATACGAGGGCGGGTTGCAGCGGGTTCCGAAAAAGTCGAAACTCCTGGCCCCCGCCGGGCAGTCCGGCACGGATCTTTTTGATCCTGACTCTATGGACGCGTGGGGGAGAAGTTTGTGAGCAGCCCGGTTCAGACCAAAGCGGACTCCGCTACCCCAGATGCTCTTACTCCCTTAATCAAAGCCAGCGGCCCGTTGTTCTATTCCAAAGTTATGACTACCTTTCCCCGAGCGTGTCCTCCCTCCAGATAGCGGATCGCCTCAGGGACTTCACTCAATCGGTAACGCCTGTCGATGACCGGGGTTACTTTTCCGGCCGCCATGAGCTCACCCATGAGGGTCAGGTCTTCTTTGCTCGATTTCGCCAGGAAGAAGATGACCAACTTCTGGCTCACGAACCGTGACAACACGAGCGCTGTGATCGCCCGAGCCAGAGGGCCGATCATCCACGGATCGCCCGACCCGCCGAACGGAACGTAAATCCCCTGGGGATTTAAGACGCGTCGGCAAGCTGACAACGAGTGGTTCCCCACGCCGTCGAAGAGGAGGTCGTAACGTCGCCCACTTTGGGTGAAATCCTCCCGGGTGTAATCAATGACCCGAGCGGTGCCGAGGGATCGGACCATGTCCACATTCCTCGTACTGCATACGCCGGTCACCTCGGTGCCGAACCATTTGGCGATCTGCACCGCGAACGTACCCACGCCTCCCGCCGCACCGTTAATCAACACCTTTTGTCCCGTCTGAATATGCCCCATGTCACGAAGACCCTGGAGGGCAGTGAATGCCGCCACCGGCGCGGAAGCCGCTTGCTCAAACGTCACGGTGTCCGGCTTCATGACGACTGCCGACTCGGATGTGCACGCATACTCGGCAAAGGCTCCACGGCATGCGCCGAACACCTCGTCGCCGGGTTTGAATTGGGTTACATTCCTGCCCACCGCTTCCACCTGGCCGGCCACATCCACGCCCAGTCGGGTGACCTTGGGTTTGCGCAGCCCGGCCACCATGCGCACCATGTACGGCATGCCTCTCATGAAGTGCCAGTCAAAGGGATTGACGGAAGCGGCGCGGACTTTTATCAAGACTTCACTGTCCCCGGCGGTCGGCTTCTCAATCTCTTCATACTTGAGAACCTCGGGCGAACCGTAGTGGTGATAGAGGATTGCTTTCATGTATGAAAAGCCAATAGAGGCGAAGTTCGCATTCCTGCAGAGACATACGCGCACTGGCGTGGGGGAGTTCCACCATTTAGGAAATTAGATAGAGGGATCAGAAAAACACCCCGAATGTAACCAGATAAGTACGTATTTATCTCTCCAATGGCTATCAACGAGCACGCATATAAGATGGAGGACTGTCTCAGGGTGAAATCGCGCAGTGCGTGTCAGAAGACAGGAATCAGGAGACAGAATTACCGATGAGCAATTGGCGATTCTTGGATGCTGAAAACTGAGAGTTGATTGCGGTGCCAAAACTCCGACTAGCCATCAGGCACTGTCTGCTACCCTTGGACGATTCCACCCGGCGCCAATTGTGGTGGTTTAGGAATGTGCTCTGCAAGACGTCCATGTGGCGAGGCGGAGGTCGGCGAAAGCCGCATAAAAACGATTATGTTTATGAAAATAAAGCTAGTTAGTAGAGATTGAGGAGAGATCCGAGGGGCGAAGTAAAAAATCAAGTTATTGAAAATGTGGAAGTTAATCTTAAGCGGGTGACAAGAGGGCAAAGGGCGCACAAGAAACGATTATGTTTATGAAAATACAGTTAGTTAGTGGAGATTCGGGAGAAAGGCGATGGGTGAAGCAAGAAATCAAGCTATTGAAAATATGGAAGTTAAACTGACCCCGGTGAGGAGCGGAGGCGCTGACACAAAAAGATGTTTTTATGAAGGATGATCCGACTATGTGCATGAAAACACAGGATGCATGGTGACAAATTGTCATGCCACAGCCCGGATTATGATAGGAAAGCGCCCAGGTTGCGCGATGATCGACAAAAACCAGTCGGCCTTCTGGGCCGAGAATTCACCGGCTCCGCCGCAATTCTGGGCAAAGTTACGCTTTATCAACGCCTTCGGGATGGTGCGGCAGGGGGAACTGGAGAAAAGAGATTTTAAAAATAATACGTTCAAAGCCGGAATGTATATGAAAACAAACAAACCTAGGTCAAGATGCCCGGAAAAAATCAGACATTTACGTCTAAGTTTCGGACATTTTCGACAAACCGGTGGCAATCTTGCTGGAAAAAGCGGCTCGGCGATGGCAATTTGCAACTTCAATTTGGTTCTTCACGGGTTCTCTTGCGCATAATACTCGCCGGCATCGCTGTGCAGAACTCGCCGACCGCCACGGGATTCTCCACATCGGTTATCGGCAGTGTCAGGTAGGGACATGAATCAACTCGCCGACTTGGAAAATCGCAAGAGCAGGGACGAGTGAGAAGTGATGGGTGATGAGATACGGAAGCCGTAGCCCGGGGTACGAGGGCCAAATGTGGAGGCAGAAGGCGCAGGGCCGAGGGGGGAAATCCGGGCAACCCTGCACGCTCACGATCAACCCAGCCGCCCACACTACCCCGCTTCGATTGTCGACAGTTTCAGGTCAAAAGGTGAACCGTTTTGCTGACATCGAAAAGCGCCATCGCCAATCACCAATGACCGAATGGCCCGAGAAGCCGATGAGCAAGTGAACCCATGCTTCAATCACCAATCGCCAATCACCAATGACCCGATGGCCCGATGAACCGATCATTGGATGGCCCGATCCCCGGTTAAATCTCCTTGACCCTGCCGGTGGATTCGTCAAGAATAAGCCTGCAGGTGTGCAACCACTATGAGCCCACGAACAAGGCCTCCCGCCGGCCAGCAAGGTCGCTCAGTAGAAGTCGAGTGGATGACCCTCTCGTACAGCACGATTGCGATCATCGTGGTGATAGTTTTTGCGGTGGTGTTGGGGATCGTATACCTGATTTCGCCGAGCTTCGTCGTCCATATTGCGACGCGAGCGCTGGAAACGATAGCCGCCAAACCGAGCACCACGGAGTCGCCCGCTAGCCGGAAGGAAGCGCACTTCGTGAATCTGGACGGCACGGTACGCGTTAAGAAGGCCGCTTCGTCGCAGTGGATGCGGGCGGATTTCAACACCAGCCTGGAAAAAGGCGATTTTGTGCAGACGGGAAGTGACGGGGTGGCGCGGATCATTTTTGCCGATGGCACCAATTACACTTTGAAACCCGATGCGCTCATTGTGGTGGAGGAAAGCCGGGAGGACCCCGTTACCCGAGCCACGAAGGTGGCGGTGCAGGTGACCTCCGGTGCGGTTGACCTGGCGACGGGCCACTTCGAAACGCCGGGGTCGACATCGCAAGTATCTTTTGCCGATGCCGTGGCGACTTTGCATGAAGAAAGCCGCGCCGTGGTTCGAAACGATCCGGACAAGAACGTTCACGAGATTACGGTGGATTCAGGCCAGGCGGCAGTGACGCGCGGCTCGACGAGCATTCAACTCGGCCAGTACGAGCAGGTTTCTTTTGCCGCCCAACAGCCGGGCCTGGTGCGAAGCAAGGTGATTGCTCCTCCCTCTTTGGTGTCACCGCCGAATATGGAACTGAAGCTGGTGCAGGATCCCAAGTCCACACCCATCGAATTCAGTTGGACGGTGATCCCGGAGGCGAAAGTCTATCACCTGCAGATCTCTCCCTCGGTCATGCTTTCCAATTTCGTGGTAGACAAGAAAGTTGGCGGGCAGACCTCCCTCTCGATTTCAGGTCTTGATGAGGGGACCTACTATTGGATGGTGACGGCCATTGACTCGAAAGGTGTGGAGAGCCAGCCGAGTCAGGCCAACAAGTTGACCTTGGTGCAGCAAGTTGCCGGGAGCGAGGCTTATCTGGAAGTAACCAGCATTACTCCGCACGGCCATGTGGAAGAAGTGCAGGGGAAGACGGAACCCGGCTCCATCGTGATCATCAACAACGAGCAGGTCTTTTCGATTTCGCCGGACGGCACATTCCGGGGCTTCACCGCCTTTCTTCCGACCGGCTCGAACCAGATCACGATCACCGCACAAGACCGGAAGGGCAATACCAAAACGATTCGAAAGACCGTCGTGATTGAATGAGCCAGCCCTTCGCCTGTCACCCCGGTCCATTACCGCAGGAGCTCACAAACGAATGAATCTCCGTTCCTTATTCAGTGTTTTTTCATCCGACCTCGCCATCGACCTGGGGACTGCCAACACCCTGGTCTACGCCAAGGGCAAAGGTATCGTGGTCAACGAGCCTTCGATTGTAGCCATCAATAAAGTGAATGGGGATGTCGAAGCCGTGGGACGCGATGCCAAAGAGATGCTGGGCCGAACCCCCGGAAATATCGTCGCCATCCGTCCCCTGAAGGACGGCGTCATCGCCGACTTCAAGGTGACGGAAAAGATGCTGAACTACTTCATCAAGAAGGCCCACAACCGTACCATGTTTGTTCATCCGCGGATTGTCATCGGCATCCCCTCGGAAATAACCCAGGTGGAAAAGCGCGCCGTGCAGGATTCCGCCATGCGTGCCCGGGCGAGCGAAGTGTTTCTGGTGGAGCAGGCGATGATGGCGGCCATTGGCGCGGGCCTGCCCATCACCGAGCCTTCCGGCAGCATGATTGTGGATATCGGCGGCGGGACCACGGATATTGCCGTCATTTCCCTTTCCGGAATTGTCTATAGCCGCTCCGTGCGCGTGGCCGGAAACGAAATGGATGAAGCCATCACCGCCTACCTGAAACGCAAGTACAACCTGCTGGTGGGCGAGCGCACCGCCGAGCAAATCAAAATTGAAATTGGCTCCGCCTATCCCCTGGAGAAACCCCTGACCATGGAAATCAAGGGACGGCACCTGCTGGAAGGCATTCCCAAGACCATTACCATCGACGACTCGGAAATCCGCGATGCCTTGTCCGAATGCGTCTCAACCATTCTCAACGCCATCCGCGTCGCCCTGGAACGCACCCCGCCGGAACTCTCCGCCGACATCTCCGACCGCGGTATTGTCCTCACCGGGGGCGGCGGCCTGCTGAAGAATCTCGACAAACGTATCCGCGAGGAGACCGGTCTGCCCGTCTCGATTGCCGAGGACCCACTAGCTTCGGTGGTATTAGGCACGGGGAGAATGTTGACAGACTTTGACTTGTTACGCCGGGTAGCGATAGAATGACGCGGAAGTTCTGTCCGCTGTCCGTGGCAACAGAGAGGGTTCTGGATTTAGGATAGGGTACAGTTCTCAAAGCCGTAAGCTGAGAACTGACAACTGATGACTGACGACCGGCAACGGACTACGGACAACGGGCCACGGACGTTTTTGTTATGTTTGACCCTAATTCACCGGATTTGACGCGCCCCGTCCAGGCGCTGCCCCACGAGGGGCCTGACATGCCGGCCTTCGTCCGCCGGCACCGCTCGTTTTTTATCCTCCTGGTGGCTGTGGCCGCACAGATCCTGCTGCTTTCCCTCCAGATCACCCGCAACAACCACGTGCCGCTGATCCGCTACTGGGCGGTGGAGGCGTTCGATCCCCTGCAGCGCTCGTTGGGGGGGCTGATGAAGGTTTACGTCACCGCTTACAGAACTTATGGCCATCTCTGGCGCGCGGAGCAGGAAAATCAGGAACTGCACATCCAATTGGTGGCGGCGCAGGCGCAAATCCAGCGGCTGGGCGAACAGGCGGAGGAGACGCAACGCCTGCGCACTTTACTGGATTTCAAGAACCAATTGCCGTTCCAGACCGCGGCGGCGGAGGTTATCGCCTCCAGCCCTTCCCCGCTCGACCAACCGGGTGACAATTCCAAGGTTCTTACCGCCATCGTCATCGACAAAGGCTCGGATTGCGGCCTTACCGCCGACCTTGCCGTGATCACGCCGGAAGGCGTGGTGGGAAAAATCCTGGCGGTGTTCCCCCACAGCGCGCAAGTGCTGCTGATCACCGACCCCTCCAGCGGCGTGGGGGTGACCATTGCCCAAAGCCGCGTGCAGGGCATCCTGAAGGGTGGCAGCAACAGCTTTTGTGACCTTCACTACGTCATGAACGAAGAGGTGGTAAACCACGGGGAGGCGGTGGTGACTTCCGGGCTTGACCAGATTTATCCCAAAGGTTTGCAGGTGGGAACCGTGGTCAACGTGGGTGATGGCAACATTTATAAAACCATCGCTGTAAAGCCCTCCGTGGACTTGAACCGCCTGGAATTGGTTCTGGTGGTTCTTAAGCCGACCGCCGCCGAGCAACAAGCTCTTAATCTTCCCTTGCGGCCACAGTAATGGGCGGGCTGCACCTTGCGGATTGATCCCAACGTCATTCCCACTTCGCCGCTGCTTCTGGTAGTCTAATGCGCCGATGCCCACTTCCTCCCATCGCCCGGTTGCGGTCTTTCAGATGCATCCTGCCATCATTACCATCGCGGTGCTGGCGGCGCTGCTTCTGCAAACGTTCTTGCCGCTGAAATTGCCCCTGGCGCGCCTGATGGATTTCCCGCTGCTCATCGTCATTTACTTTGCCCTGATGCGGCGCGATAAGGTGTTTGGCATCGCCCTGGGCACCGGGTTGGGCTTGCTCCAGGACGCGCTTTCCCACGGCTATATCGGCATCTTTGGAATTGCCAAGGCGATTGTGGGTTACCTGGCGGCTTCCGCCAGCACGCGCTTCGAGTTGGAATCCCTCGTGGCGCGCACGGTGCTGACGGGAGTGTTTGTGCTGGTTCACAACCTGTGCCTGGCCGCCCTCCAGCACGCGTTACTCGAGGCGCCTCCGCGGTTTGAGCCGATCGCCACCGCCAGCGCTGTCCTGGTCAACGTGGCGCTGGGCCTGATTCTCTTCCAAATTCTTGACCGGTTCCGCCGCCCGGCTTAACGCGGACTTCTCATTGCTCTCTTTGCCCTCGCGGCGTGCTAGAATTGCCCGCCGGGTTGATTCGGCCCGGAAGATTGGTGAGCACACTTTTAAGGAGGATGGTTTTATGTCTAAGCCCACTACATTCGGCGTCATCGTTGGCAATCGCGGCTTCTTCCCTGATATTTTGGCTCGTGACGGGCGCGAAGAGATCCTGCGCGTTCTGGAGAAGGAAGGTTATGGAAGCGTCTGCCTGACCCCGCAGGACACCAAGTTTGGCTCAGTGGAAACGCTTCAGGATGCCAGCAAGTGCGCCGACCTCTTCCGGCAGCACCGCGAAGAAATCGATGGCGTGTTGGTCAGCCTGCCGAACTTCGGCGACGAGCGCGGCGTGGCGAATTCGCTTCGCATGTCGGGGCTGGATGTCCCGGTGCTGATCCAGGCTTTCCCGGACGAACCCGGGAAGATGCTGATCAGCACCCGCCGCGACAGCTTCTGCGGCAAGATTTCCGTGTGCAACAACCTGTGGCAGTATGGGATCAAGTACTCGCTCACCTCGCAGCACACATCGGCGCCCGCATCCCCGGCATTCCTCTCTGACCTGAAAGCGTTTGCCGCCACCTGCCGGATTGTGAAAGGCCTGAAGAACCTCCGTGTGGGCGTGCTGGGGGCGCGTCCCACGGCCTTCAATACCGTGCGGTTCAGTGAGAAGTTGATGGAGCGGCATGGCATCTCCGTCGAAACCCTCGACCTCTCGGAAGTCTTCGGCCGCATCGGCCGGCTTGCGGACGATGACCCGAAAGTCAAGGCCAAGCTGGAGAGCATTCATGGCTACGTGGCAACGCAGGGTGTTCCGGCGGCGCCGCTGGTGAAAATGGCGAAGTTCGGCGTGGTGGTGGACACCTGGATGCAGGACAACGCGCTGGCCGGCTCGTCCGTGCAGTGCTGGACCGCCATGCAGGAGTTCTTCGGCGTGGTCCCCTGCACCCTGATGAGCATGATGTCCAACAGCCTGATGCCCAGCGCCTGTGAAACCGATATGATCGGCATGATCGGCATGTACGTGCTGCAACTTGCCGCCGGCGCACCCAGCGCCATCGTCGATTGGAACAACAACTACGGCGAGGATCCTGACAAGGCGGTCATCTTCCACTGCTCGAACCTGCCCAAGCACTTCTTTGAGGACCTCAAGATGGATTTCCAGGAGATCATCGCCGGCTCGGTGGGGAAGGCCAATACCTTTGGAACTGTCGTCGGCACGCTCAAAGCGGGCCCGCTGACCTATTGCCGCGTTTCCACGGACGACCTGAACGGCAAACTGCGCGCCTATTGCGGCGAGGGCGAAATTACCTCGGACAAGCTCCAGAGCTTCGGCGGCTACGGTGTGGTGAAGATCCCCGGCTTGCAAACGCTTCTCCAGTACGTATGCAAGAACGGTTACGAGCACCACGTGGCCGTCAATCGCAGCCACTTTGGCCGCGCGGTCGCTGATGCGTTGGCAAACTACAAGGGCTGGGAGGTCTATCACCACGGGGCTTAGCCGGCGGAGATATCTCCGCGGGCACAAGGTGGGGTGCGGGCCACTCTTTACGTGCGATTCCTGCAATGCTCCTGAGGCAAAGCCGCCGATTGACGACGAGCTGGGGTGGATACTACCCATCGGGCAGCAGCCCGCGTTACAATTTACTCCATGCGCATTTCCAGTTTCGGCCGCGCCCCATGGCGTGTCATCTTGATTCAAGTCCTGATCCTCTCGGGCCTCGCTGTCTTTTTCAAATTCTATCTCCCCCGCCACGCGCGCGATTTGGCCCAGCGGGCCGCCGCCGCTCGCGAGCAGGGAATCAACACCCTGTTCGAGAATTCGGTGGAGCAAGTCTCCACGCAAGAAATCTCCGTCCCGCTGGATGGCGTAATTGTGAAGCGGTATCCCCAGAAGCTGCGGATAGTCCTTTCTCCCCAGGATGCGGAATCCACGCTCGGTGTTCCTGACTCCAGCACCACCGACTTCCGCGGCGGCCAGCACCTGACGTGGACCGGCACCACTCACAAGCTGGAAGCCTCCTTCAATGCCGGACGGCTCTATTGCCTCAATCTCGAAAACCGCTCTACCGGCCACGGGGTGATGGTGTTTGAATCCCCCACGTCGTGGCACCCCTATTAAGAGTAGGCAGAAAGCAGGAGGCAGAAGGCAGAAAGCGCTTCGCTAAACGCTGAAAACTGCCCACTGACCGCTGACGACGGACAACGGCCGCCCGCCTCAATCCTTGGAGGTGATTTGGTAGATTTTGGCTTCGATGAAGAGATTGAACAGCACCGGATCGAGAAGCTGTGACTTCACTTCGTCGCCGATGATCAGGAGGGCGCGATCGATGGGCACGGCGCGTTTGTAAGGCCGGTCGCGCGCCGTGAGCGCATCGAAGATATCCGAGATGGTCATCATCTTCGATTGGAAGGGAATATCTTCCGCCTTCATGTGGTAGGGGTATCCCGAGCCGTCCAGTTTCTCGTGGTGCGCCCGGGCGATTTCCGGCACGCGCTTCAATTCCTTGGTCCAGGGAATCTGGCTCAGGAAACGGAAGCTGTGAATGACGTGCGATTCAATTTGCAGTCGCTCGTCGGGGTTCAGGCTGCCCTTGGTGATGGAAAGCAATTGCAACTCGTCCTGGGTAAGCAGGGGCTCCGTGGGGCCGGAGGGATCGTCAAAGCTCCAGCCGGCGATCTGCACGAGTTTTTCCGAGGTCTTCTCCGGCAGCACCGAGGGCTCATTGGCTTGAAGGATATTTTGCAGGAACTCGTCGAGATTTTGCAGTTCGCGGCCTTGCTCGCCGTCAATCAGCGCGAAGCACTCCTCATAGTCTTGATTGCCTTTCAGCAGCACGTGGTCGAGCTTTTTCCGGTAAGTCTCCAGCTCCAGAGATTTGCGAATGTACTGGAACCGCTTCTTGATGAGCTCGAGGTTCGGAGGGTAGAGCTTTTTGGCTTTGACCAGAACCTCTTCGCGCACGCCGACCTTGCCGAAGTCGTGCAGGATCGAGGCGTAGCGAATCTCGCGAATGTCCTCGCGCGTAAAATGGATGTCTTTGTACGGGCCGGAGTCCAGGCGGTCCACCGTTTCCGCCAGGGCCACGGTGAGCTTGGCGACGCGCTCCGAATGGCCGAACGTGGTGGGATCGCGCGATTCAATGGCCGTCACCGAGGCGCGCACGAAGCCTTCGAACAGCATTTCGATGTCGCGGTAGAGTAGGTTGTTTTCCAGCGCCACGGCGGCCTGGCTGGCCAGCGAAGACGCCAGGTCCTGGCTCTGTTGCGAGAACGGTCCCACTTCCTCGCCCACCACTTTGGGCGTGGTCAGTTTCGCTCCGGGATGCTTTTTGGAATTGATGAGCTGCAGCACTCCGATCACCTCGTCCTTCTGGTTCTTCATGGGAATAACCATCATGGACTTGGTGCGATAACCGAACTTCTGGTCGAAGTCGCGGTTGAGCCGGAAGGGCAGATTGCGAATGCGGTAGGCGTCCTTGATGTTCAGGATCTGCCCGGTGGCCGCCGCATAGCCCGCGATGCTGCGCGTGTCGATGGGCATGGTGAACTGGCGAAAGGGCACCAAATGGCTGTCGTTCTGCGTCAGCTTGAACACCAAGTGCTTGCCGCCGCTGGCCTCTTCCTCCACCAGGTAGAGTGAGCCGGCGTCGGCGGAAGTAATTTCCCGGCTCTTGCTCAAAATCAGCTCGAGCAGCGAATCGGTGTTGCGTTCAGTGGAAAGCGCCACGCCGATCTTGTTGAGCGTCTCGAGATCCGACACCGCCCGCCGCAATTCCCGGCGCGTGCGGTGGTGCTCCTCCTGCGCGCGCAGATGCTCAAAAGCCTGCTCAATGGTTTTTTCCAAAACCAGGCGCGACACATCGCGCGGAAGCATGGCGAAGATGCGTGACTTCAGCTTGGCGGAAGGGCGCACCTCGCCATCCAGCAGACAGATGATCCGCCAGGCGTCGGTCCTGGGTGCGGACTTTTCCAGACGCGCCAAATCGTCTTCGGCAGCGTCGGCCACGAGAACCGCGGGCAGTTCCCACGCCGGTGGTTTATTCCCATTGCGCGGGACGGAAATCAAGCGGTAGTCTTCGCCCAGGTTGCTTAAGCCCACCGAGGCGGCACAAGGGTCGAAGTAATAGAGGTTAGAGGGCATCGACGTTCAAGGTTCCAAAGTTCAGAGGCGATTATCCCCTTGCTCCTCGCGGCCAAGTGCAAAGTACTCCCCAAGGCCTTTGAAGAATCTTGGAGCCGCCCCCGCCCATTCTTGCAATTGTATCACTATGCGCCGCAAAGTTAATGAATTTCGTGATAGGACACCTAGCATACGTTTGACGCCCGTCAAATTCACCGGGCCCGGCGCTAAGGGGTACCAAAGTGCTATCGCTAACCCCTTCTGAGGGAAGGTATTATCAATCTGCTGAAATGCGGGTAACTTATTGCGATCAGGTTGAATCAAATGTATTGGAAGGTTTGCCGGAGAAGAGGAGATCGCAAAAGTGGTTTGGGCAAATTTGCACAGCATTTTCGTTGGGTTTCTCAAGTTAGCCTTACTGGCCGGAGCGGCGCTCTATACCGGCCTCGTGTTGACGATTTACTTTGGTGACGGCGCGCAGCCTCGCCCCCAGCTTGATCTGCGCGACCCCGCACATTCGACCCAGCGCTGGGCGGTATGGCTGGGCGTCAAAGGGCTCGGTATGGCCGTGCGCGTGGCGACCCCGATTTTCGGAATGCTCTCCGAAGCCTCCGCGGAAGTGGGCGAGTGGTTCCTGGATCACCGCCATCACGAATCGTAGTGAGCTCCCGGAGACAGGAGGCGCAGAGCGCAGCTCTGCGATTCGCATCCATCTCCCGCACTAAAACGCAGAGCTGCCCTCTGCGCCAGCCGGTCATCGCGATCCAAAATCGAAAATCCAAAATGCCTCTCTAGGCCTTCGGATGCGTCTTGTCGTAAACCTCGATCAGTTGCTTGATCGACACCTGCGTGTATTTCTGTGTGGTGGAAAGGCTCTTGTGCCCCAGCATTTCCTGGATGGAGCGCAGGTCGGCGCCCTCCGTAAGCAAGTGGGAAGCAAAGGCGTGCCGCATCGAATGGGGGCTAGTCTTCACATTCGGGCCGAAGGTGCGCACGTATTGTTTTAGCAGCCGATCGACGGAGCGGGTGGTCAGCCGGGCGCCCTTGGTGTTGAGGAACAGAGCCGCCTCGCCCCGCTTCTTTCCTTCCATCAAAACCTTCTCGCGAATGGGCAAGTAGTCTTCCAGCGCCTGTTTGGCCTTTGAACCGAAGGGCACAATGCGTTCCTTGCGGCCTTTGCCGCGCACCAGCAGCATGTTGTCCCCAAAATTGACGCTGCGCAGGTCGAGCCCAGCCAGTTCGCTCACCCGCAAGCCGGAAGCGTAGAGCAATTCCAGAATGGCCCGGTCGCGGCGCATCATGGGTTCGCCCGTCTGGACGGCCTCGGCCACGCGGTCGAGGAAGTTGTTCATCTCCTCTTCCGTCATGATGCGGGGAAGCGTTTTGTCGAGTTTGGGCGTGGAGACCGTGGCGGCGGAATTGGCTGCCAGTACGCCCTCTTTGGCAAGAAATTTGAAGAACGCCCGCACCGCTGCCAGCTTGCGCGCAATGGAAGTCTTCTTCTTTTCGCGCTCGAAGAGAAACGCCAGAAATCCGCGAATGCGCAGCGCGTTGATGGACCGCACGTCAATTTTGGCTTCCGGATCCCCGCCCTGCAAGTAGTCCCGAAATTGCAGCAGGTCGCTGTGATAGTTGCGAATCGTGTGCGGCGACGCGTTGCGCTCGTAGCGGAGGTAGGTGATGTAGCGGTCGATGAGGTCGTTCATAGTTTTGAGCTATCAGCAATCAGCTATCAGCGTTCAGCTACGGCTCCGGCCGGTAGCGCGGACCTGTATTGCAGGTCCGCGGCCCTTGAGCGTGGATTGTAAAAAGAGCTACTTGCCATCAATTCCGCCTAGTCTGGTTACAAACTGTTTCCCTTTGTCCGTAACGTAAAACCATAACTCATCAAGGTCCTCAAGAGAACAATCTGCAGGTTTGAATTTCGCTGACTCTTGTGCATATACATAGGCGCGCACATAGCCATCATTGATAACCTCGTGAAGCGTCTCAAAGATAGTCTGGCGGTTCGCAGCGGTCGCCCGCTCGGTCGCCCAGCGGGTGACTTCATAGACGACCGTCTCAAAATCCTCGTAGTCATTTGCCGCGGCACAAATTACGAGTTCGCTGAGGGTATGGTCCTTGCCCTTCATTCCCATCGTCCCCCTAGCATTGCGCGCAATCAGAAAAAAGCCCCAGACCTCGAAAACAGGTCCGCGCTACCTGGGCTGATCGCTGACCGCTGCTCCCGCCACGGCTTCTGCTTGCGGCTGAGAGCCGAGCGCTAACAGCCAATTCCCAAAATCCGTGAGTGCCCGCTCACATTGCTTCTCCCGACGTGCGCGTTTGTCGCGGGCGATTGCGCGCGGCAGATTCTCCATTGGCGGCAGCAGGTCAAAGGAAATGTTCGCGGGCTGGTAATTCACGGAGCTCGCGTGCGTGATGTAATGTACCAGTGAACCCAGGGCTGTGGTGCGGGGCGGTGGGGCGAAGCTTTCGCCCTGCGAACGTGCCGCAAGTGCCAGGCCGGCCAGCAGGCCCGTCGCGATGCATTCCACGTAGCCCTCGACGCCCGAAAGTTGGCCCGCCACAAAAACCTGCGGCGCGCTGCGAAAGCTTAAGTCGGGGCTCAACAGGCGGGGCGAGTTAATGTAGGTGTTGCGATGGATTTGCCCCAGGCGCAGGAACTCCGCGTTCTCGAGGCCCGGAATCAAGCGCAGGATCCGTTTCTGCTCCGGGAATTTCAGGTGGTTCTGAAAACCCACCAGGTTGTAACTCGAGAAGCGCAGATTTTCCGGCCGCAGTTGCACCACCGCGAAAGGTTGCCGCCCCGTGCGCGGATCAATGAGCCCTACGGGTTTCATAGGACCGAAGCGCAGCGTGTCATACCCGCGGCGCCCTAGTTCTTCGATGGGCAGACAGGCTTCAAAGAACTGCACCTTTTCAAACTCGTGCGCCGGGACGGTCTCCGCGCTCGCCAGCGCCTCATAGAAGATGCGGTATTCGTCTTCGATGAATGGGCAGTTGAGGTAATCCTCTGCGCCTCCCTTGCCATAGCGCGAGGCAGCGAAGATACGCTCCATGTTTAGCGTTTCCGCATCCACCACCGGGCTGATGGCGTCGTAGAAGGCCAGGTTTTCCGAACCCGTCAGTGCTTGCAGTCTCGCGGCCAGCGCGTCGGAAGTGAGGGGCCCGGTAGCGATGAGGGCCAGACTCTCGCCCGGAATCTCGCGCAACTCTTCCCGCCGCACAGTGATGAGCGCATGGCCGGCCACGGCCGCGGTAACGCCTTCGGCAAAGCGCTCGCGATCGACGGCCAGCGCCGCTCCCCCCGGCACCGCGCATTCGCCCGCGATCCGCAACAGGAGCGAGCCCGCACGCCGCAACTCCTCTTTGAGAAGCCACGAGGCTGACCCGCGGGCATTCGACTTCAGCGAGTTGCTGCAAACCAACTCGGCCAGCCGATCAGTCTTGTGCGCAGGCGTCGGGCAGGTCGGCCGCATCTCGAAAAGCGTCACGGCCACGCCGCGCTCGGCCAATTGCCAAGCCGCCTCGCTTCCCGCGAGGCCTCCTCCGGCGATAACCACGGGTTTCATGCCGTCCTCATCCTGGTGCCTTGAGCGATTATATCAGGCGGGTTCTTTGCCGCCATGAAAATGGACGTGCGAAGCACCTTGGAGTGCGGTAGCAGCAGCTACCGCCTTTCTCCCTCTCCCCTTGCATTTAAACCGTATGCACTGAGGCTGGAAGGCGGTAGCTGCTGCTACCGCACTCCAAGGTGCTTCGCACAGTTTCATGTACGGTTGCGAGCCGAAGGCGGTGCTGTGACACATCCAAAACTGTCACAAGCACCGTAGCGGGGTTCAGCGGTTCCAGGCAAACTGGCGACCATGAGCGGCGCCCACGCTGTTTTGGGGAGTATAATCCCGCCGCTCGGTTCGGCGAGAGGCAGGAGGAAGAATGAACACCTTTTCAAGAAGGTTGTTGTTTTGGACACCCCGCGTCATCTGCAGCGCCTTCGCCATTTTTCTGAGCTTGTTTGCGCTCGACGTTTTCAATGAGCATCTGGGTTTTGGGAGGACCCTTCTGGCGCTCTTGATCCATCTTCTCCCCGTTTACATCGTCCTGTTAGTACTGGCGATTGCGTGGCGACGGGAGTGGGTGGGCGCGGCGGGATTTGCCGGGCTGGCCATGTGGTATGCAAAGGGCGTTTGGCATCGCCATCCCGATTGGGTGGCGGTCATCGGGGGGCCGATGCTGGTGATCGCCGCGCTGTTTCTGGTGAATTGGCTGAAACACGACGAGCTACGCGCCCGGCCCTAGCGCCGCCCTCGGCAGCGATGGGCAAGGGCTCACAGGGAAGGCGCGCGAGCCGCCTACGAGCGCGGGAATATTCTCCTCAGGCGGCATTGTTTGTTCCTGGTTTCGGTGTTAGGATACGCGGCAATTTCGGCGGAGTCACATCTGTGGAAGGCTTTGCCATACTTATCGGGTTGGGTCTCCTTGGCTATATCCTCATCGCCCCGCTTATCGCTTTGATTCGGTCCCACTCGGCCGAGCGGCAGGGCGCAGAGAACCAGGCGAACTCGCGTGTGCTCACCCAGCGCGTCCACGACCTCGAGACACAGCTTAAGGAAATCCAAGGCCGCGTCAAGGCCCAGGCCACAGTTCTGGAGTCCGCACTCCAGGAACTGCGCTCCGCATCGGCGCCTCGTGAAGGTCCTGTGCCCGCCGCGCCGGCTCCCCCCGAGCCGCCCAAGCCTCCCGTGGTAGCAGCAGGTGCGGAAGCGCCTCCGCTCGAACCGCCGCGCCCCGCGGCCACGCTTGCACCCTCTGCACCCGCCCTCATCGCACCCGCGGCGCCGCCGCTGATTGCACCCACCAGCGAGCCGCAACCTGCGCCGCCAGCCACGCGAACTCCGCGGCCCGGCATTACGGGGCCACCGTACGTATCCCAGCCTGCCGCACCCACCGCCGCCCAGCCCGCGCCGCCCGTTGCGCCCCCGCAATTTGGAATCTTGGGCGCGCAAAAGCCTTCGCGGCAAGAGACCGCCAAGCGCATTCTCAAATTGGAAGAAGTCCTGGGCACCGACTGGCTGAACAAGCTGGGCATGATCGGCATTGTGATTGGCACGGCGCTAATTCTGGATCATGAGATGCAGACATGGGGCCCAAGGGGAAGGGTGCTGTTGGGCTTCGCCGTCAGTGCGGCGTTTCTGGGAGCGGGCTTTTTCTATGAGCGACGGGAGCGGTGGCGAATCCTGGCTCGCGCCGCCCTGGGTGGTGGTTGGGCGCTGCTTTACTTCACCACCTACGCGATGAATCACATTGGGGCGGCGCGCGTTCTGGAATCGGAATCATGGGACTTCGTTTTCTTGCTGATCGTGGCCGCAGCGATGGTGGCGCACACCTTGCGCTACAACTCGCGGGTGGTTACGGGGCTCGCCTTCGTATTGGCTTTTTCCACCATCAACATCAGCCACGCCGGCCCCACAAGTCTTATCGCCAGCGCCATGCTGGCGGTGGCTCTGGTGGTGATCGTGGTCCAGAGGAGATGGTTCGATCTGGAAGTATTGGCGATCGCGGCCATCTTCATAAATCACTATATCTGGCTGCGGCCCATCATCGAGCCGATGCACGGGCATCTCCATCACTTTCCGGAGTTCTTTCCCAGCGTGGCGTTGTTGATTTTCTACTGGCTGGTGTTTCGTGTTTCCTACCTGCTGCGCCGCGGGGTGAGCGAGGAAGAGGAGAAAGTTTCCACCTTTGCCGCGTTGCTCAACTCTTTCCTTCTACTGGGCGTGTTGAAGTACCAGTCCGTGCATCCGGAATGGGCTTTCTATGCCCTCTTGGCGCTAGGCACGATTGAATTCACGCTTGGGCAATTGCCCATCACGCGGCGCCGGCGCGCGGCGTTCGTAGTTCTCAGCATCATCGGCGCCACCCTCATGGTGGTGGCGATTCCGTTCAAATACTCGGGCGAGAGGTTGTCCGTCCTGTGGCTGGCGGAAGCGGAAGCGGTGTTCCTGGCCGGAGTGTTCACCAGGGAGATTCTTTTCCGCGGGATGGGCATCGCGATCGAACTTTTGGTGGCCGGCCACCTGTTTTTCGTCGATACCCGCCATCTCTTCAATCTTCGGGAAGCGAAGGCGGAGGACTTCATCGACCCGCGCCGAACAATGGTTTTTGCCATCGCCGCCCTCATCCTCTTTGCCAACGCCCATTGGTTTCCTCGCCGCTGGCCGGATCTTATCAACAACCAATTTGAGAAAAAGTATTACCGCTTGCAGTCTTATCTGGGTGGGTTCCTGATGCTGGCGGCGATTTGGGCGGGGTGTACAGAGCCCTGGTTGGCGGTGGGGTTTGCGGCGGCAGCGCTTCTGCTGGCGGTTTTGGGCGCCCAATGGAAAATCGAGGAGCTCTCGGTTCTGGCCAACAGCTTTGCCTTGCTGGGATTCTTGCGCGTGGTCTTTGCCAACTTTGCCGTGGTGGAAGTTTCGTATTTCAACGTCCGGGCCGTCACTTCCATCTCCCTGGCCGCGACGCTCTTGTACGTCGCCTCGCGTTGGATCGGCTTTCCCCCCGTGGTGCGCAAATATCGGATCCCCGAGGCTTACACCTGGGTGGCGACGTTCGTGGTGGCGCTGCTGGCGTGGTATCAGCTTTGGCCGGCGAGCGTGGCGCTGGGCTGGGCCTTAATCGGCCTGGTGCTGTTCCAGTTGGGCTTCGAGTGCCGTTCGGCATCGTTACGCCTGCAAAGCTACCTCCTGTTCATGGCGAGTTTCTTCCGCCTCTTTTTCGTCAACTTCAATGCGGAGGCCTCCCCCGGGCTGCTCAGCCCGCGCTTGTACACCGCCCTGCCTCTGGCCCTTCTGTTCTATTTCGTTTATGGGCGGTTGGAAAACAACCGGGAAGAGTTCCTGGCCACTGACTCGCGCCTCAGGGCGGCGGGTGTTCACTGTTTCCTCGGCACCATTACCGTTGCGGCCGCCATGCGCTTTGAGTTGAGCCCTGACTGGATTGCCGCCGCCTGGTCGGGCTTGGTCTTATTGTTCGTGTTGATCACCTGGCGATATGGGCGGCGGATATTCCTCGCCCAGGCATTGCTGATGGGCGGCGCGGTTTTCTTCCGCACGCTTCTTCACAATTTCTATCAGCGCAGCTACTTCCCTCCGCCTTCCGCACTGTCGGGAGGCTGGGTGACCACGGGGGCCTCCCTTGCCCTGTTGTTCCTGGCGCTTCTCGTCGCCCGCCGGCTGAAGCAGCTACGGCCGGAAGGCGCGCCGGCAGAGGAAGGTAAGTTGAAGAGAGCCCTGGGCAGCCTCCGGCGCAATCCCGCACCGGTATTCTTTCTTATAGCGTTCATCCTGCTCACCGGCCTGCTTTATGTGGAGTTGCATAACCACGGCATGGCCACGGTGGCCTGGGGCGCCGAGGCCGTCGTGGTGTACATGTTTGGCTTGGCCGTTAAAGAGCGCACCTACCGCCTGAGCGCGCTTCTGCTGCTCTTTATTGGCGTCGCCAAGATTATCCTCTTCGACGTCTGGGGCTTGTCGCCGCTCGACCGTGATTTGACGATCCTTTTGGTGGGCGTGGCCGTGTTCTCAGTTTCGGTTCTCTATACGCGGTACAAGGAAGTTCTGCGAGCGTACTTATGAAACAATGGGGCGTCTTCGCACTCACGTTGCTGCTGGTCGGCGCGGCGCTGGTCGCGAGCCAGAAGCAGAGGATCGACGCGCCCGTGGGGCCCGACGCGGTGCTTTCGCTGATTGCGGATTCGGAACGCGAACTCACGCGGCTTCCCGTCACCTTTAACCGCATGTCGGACGAGGAGGAAATCAGGATCGGAGACGCACTGGCCAAAGAGTACGGCAGCCGGGAAGAGTTTGCGAAGGAACTTCCTACCACGCGGGCCGTCCAGGCGTACGTCAACCGGGTCGGGGCGCGTGTGGCCGTAGGCGCCCACCGGAAGCTGCCCTACCGATTCCACTATGTTTCCAATCCCGACTTTATCAACGCCTTTGCCTTGCCGGGTGGGCACGTTTTTATCGGCGGCGGGTTGATGGCCCTCATGGACAGCGAAGACGAGTTGGCCAACGTGCTTGGCCACGAGGTGGAGCACATCGACCATTACCATTGCGCGGAGCGGCTCCAGACGCAAGCGGCGCTACAGAAGGTGCCGCTCGGCGAACTGCTGGCGATCCCGGTGGAAGTTTTCGAAATGGGTTATAGCAAGACGCAGGAACTGGAGGCCGACCGTGAGGGCACGCGGCTGGCGGTGAAGGCGCGGTATTCTCCGCTCGGCGCGGTTCGCATGTTCCAGACCTTCGACCGGCTCTTTCAAGCCACGACCCGGCGGGCGCAATCTCCCCAGGAAGAGCTTTCCACCTTGGCGCTGGAAACCCTGGAGGGCTATTTCCGCTCGCACCCGCTGCCGTCAGAGCGCATCGCCCAAATCAAGAGAATGATTTCGGACGAACATTGGGAAAGCCTGACCTCCGAGCAACCCTACGAAGTGGCATGGGTGTATTTAACGCAGCGCGCCGGGAGAGCCCTGGCCGCCCGGAACTTTGCGGCGGCAGAAAGTGCGGCAACGCGGTCGCTGGGCTTGCACGCGGACCAAACCGATGCCCTCACCATTCTTGCCGAAGCACAATTCGCCCTGATGGAATTTTCCGCGGGCCTGGAAAGTTATCGCCAACTTTTGAAGGTATCTCCTTCGGATGCAGCCGCCGCGGGTGAGTTTGCCAATGGCATTGCTGAAACCGCGCTCCACACGGAACATTTCGAGCCGGCCGCCAAGTTTGCCACCGCCTCGCTCGACTTGCAGCCCAACAATGCGCCCGCCCTCACTATTCTGGCGGATGCGCAAATGGCGATGGGGGATTACGCGGCGTCGGGCACGACGTATCATCGGCTCTTCGACCTGTATCCCGCCGAAGCGGAGAAGGTGATCACCTACGCAGCTTCCGCCGCGCAGCGCGCCTGGGATAAACATCACTACCAGCAGGCTCGGGATGTCGCGGCCTTCTGGTTGACCCTCCGGCCCAACGCCCGGGAGGCTCTCGACATCGAGGGCAGCGCGGAACTGGCGCTGGGAGATTTTCCCGCCGCCGCCAAAGCCTTCCGGAACCTCCTGGACCTGACTCCCAAGGATCGCCAGGTGAACATGAACCTGGTGTGGGGTTATGCGGATGCCCTGAGCGCCGCGAACTTGGGACCGTCTGCGGTGCAGGATTTCCATAGCTTCATGTTGACGGACCGGCCGGTGACCAACACCACGATCGAAAACCAAATCAGCATCGAACACGCCGGGCTGGCGCTGATGGCGGGGGACTCTGCACTGGCGCGCGACTTTGTGGACGAGCCCAGGGGAGTGCGAGGCAGCCGGATTCCACCCGAAGTCATGGGCCGCTTGGGATGGTGGTATTACCGCGCTGCGAAATATTCCGAGGCAGAAAAGTTGCTGCGACGCCTGGCGCAGTATCGGCCGGGAAATCAGCGCTTGCAAACTGACTTGGCCTGGGTGGAGCTGGAACACAACGAACTCGAAGCCGCTATCCCCCTATTCACCCGGGCGGAGGGGGCGGTGGAGAATGGTTCCGCCCAGTGGAACAATCCGCAGATGGGCCTGGCAATTGCATTGTGGCGGTCGCATCGAGTCGAAGAGGCTATGAAGAATTATGGCCCGGCAGCCGAGGCCGAACCGCGCTGGACCAATCCGCTGCTGGTTCGGGCGTTTTACTCCCCGCAAGTTGCCCAAAGCTTCGCAGAAATGCAGACGGAGCAAGCCAAGCGACAGGAAGCCCGAAAGCGGAAAGGCTCGGCCAAGCCGTAAAACCTCGCCTCTACAGACATTTTGTCGGACTGAACCCGCCCCTGCGGAACCGACCCCGCCTTTGTTGGACCTTTGCCCACCTACACCCCTTCGGTGAGAGTAAGCCCTTACGCACCCGGCAGCGAAAACAAATAATCCACGATCGCCTGCATATCGGCAGTGGAAAGCTGGGCGGGCGGCATGATGCTGCCGGGAGAAAGCGCGGCGGGGTTGGCGAAATGTTTTTCCACCCATGCTTGATCGCGGCGTTGGGAGAGGCCGTTGAGCGGAGGGCCCAACTTGGCTCCGGCGCCGTTGACCATGTGGCAATTCCCGCATCCTTGCGTTTCGTAGATCTGTGCTCCGTGCACCAGGTTGTCCGGCGCTGAGGCCACGTCGTTGGCGTTCTCCGGCGTCAGCTTCAGTAGGAAAGACGCCAGCGCGTTGAGTTTGGCGTCGCTCAAGAGGATGGGCGGCATGTTGCTGCCGGGCACAACCTGATTGGGGTTCTTAAAGTGCTTGATCATCCACGCGGCATTTTTGTGCTCGGCCGCGGTGGCCAGGTTGGGGCCAACTTTGGGTAAGCCCTCCGTCAGATTGTGACAAGCCAGGCACTTTTCCTGGCGGAAGTATCCCAGGCCGGCAAGTTCCGCGGGAGAAAACTGATTCCAGTCCGCGGCTTGCTGCAGGTTGCCGGCTTGTTGTTCCGGCGCCGCGGGCGTGGTCTTCATCGCGGCGAGGGTGAGCGCACCCCAGCCGATGACGGCGAGCGCCGCCACTCCCAGGGCGGTGGTCCGCTGGGTAAGTCTCATCACCTTTCTCCGATCCATAAAAGGCGTCAGGAACAGGGCCAGCACTCCCAGGCTGGGCAAAAGCACCGACCCCACCGGTTCCAGCGCGCCCTCAAAGAACTTCAGGGTTTGAAAGAGGAAAAGGAAATACCAATCGGGGCGGGGAACATAGCTGAGATCAGTTGGATCGGCCAAGCGCCCCAAGGGAACGTCCACAAACAGGGCCATCAGATAGAGGATCACGAACGCGGCAAAAATAGCGACGACATCCTTGACCATCTGCTCGGGGAAAAACTTTTTGGTGGGACCGATATCCCCGGGCGTGGGCGCGACGCCGTGTTTGCGCACCAGGTAGATGTGGAAAATGATCAGGAAGGTGGTCAGTTGCGGCAGGATGAGGACGTGAAGCCCATAAAAGCGCGCGAAGGTTACCACCCCAACGCTCCCGTCGGTTCCCAGAAAGCGGCTGAGGTAGGCACCCAGAAGCGGGACGCGGCTGGCGATTTGCGTGGTGACGACGGTTCCCCAATAAGCGCGGTTGTCCCACGGCAGGAGATATCCGGTCAAACCGTATGCCAGGGTAAGCAGAAGCAAAACCACGCCCACCATCCAAGTGGCCTCCCGGGGTTTCTTATAGGCCCCGAAAAGGAACACCTGCGTCATGTGGAGCACCACCACCACAATCATCATGCTGGCGCCCCAGTGGTGCAGGCCGTGGATCAGGCGCCCTCCGGTGACCTCGGTGACGATGTACTTCAGGCTGTTGTAAGCATCGCCGGGGGTGGGCGCATAATTGAAGGCGAGGAGGATGCCGGTAAAGGCTTGAACCAGGAATAGGAAAACGGCGACGCTGCCCAAGACCTGATGCCAGCCGCTGGAACCAGGAATTTCCTCGTAGAGAAAGTTTCGAATGGCCGTTTCCAAGCCGGTGCGGTGGTCAAACCAGGCAAAGATTTTCCGCTGGATTTCCCTCATGACGATGTCTCACCGGCTTGATGCACCGGTCCCAACCACAGGCGGGCATTCTCCACTTTGATTTCGAAGCGGTCGAGGGGACGAGGCGCCGGGCCCGATAAGACGGTTCCATCAATGCCAAATGTCGACCCATGGCATGGGCAAAGGAATTCCGACTTATCCGCGTCCCAATGGTAGGCGCATCCCAGATGCGTGCAGGCGGGAGCGAAAGCCATCACTTTGCCGTCGGGATTTTTCACCACCCAGGCCGTGCCTTTCTCGCTGTAGATTTTCCACCCGTCGGCGTGAATGCGGCGGAAGGTCATCTCCTGCGGGGTGCCGGGCGGAATCTGGCTCAGGTCACCGGCCTCGACCCAGGATTGTTGCTTGCGGGTTTTGGGAGGAAGAAACAGGTAAAGCGCCGCGGGAATCGCCAGGGCGGCGCCGATCAAAGCGCCCAGACCATAAATGACGGCGTAGCCAAAACCCCGTCGGCTGGGCGTTGGTTCCCCGGGCGTGGTTTCGCTGCTTTTCTCCATTCCTGGTTCCTCCCGCTTATTAGAAGGCGCGGACCTGTCTTGTACGTCCGCGGCTTTACCTTGCCCATGGGTTACGAGCCGCGGACCGTCTATAAACAGGTGCGCGCTACAAGTGCTTTCAGGGTGCCCCCACAAGGCGCATCAAGCAGATTATCATAATGAAAGTAAGATTTTGGAAAGCAGGGTGTCAATATTAAGTAAATGTTTGGTCGTGCCGCGTTTCTTGACCTCACGCGCGGGAATGCCCTACTATGGGAGGTTGTGCGGCCGCTCGCGAATTTGCCTGTAAGTCCCCGGCGGGGTAGCTCAGTGGTAGAGCGAGGGTCTCATAATCCCTAGGTCGGGAGTTCGATCCTCCCCCCCGCTACCAGACCTTTGCCCTTTCCATCCCATCAGCTTAGGCGCTGCCTTTTCTCGTGTACCTGGAGTGTACCTTTCGTCTCTGCCAATACCACGGGATCTGCAAGCCCAGTCCTCAAATTCCCATGGCGCTGGCCGCAAGTGGGTGCGCGGGGCGGAGTGCATCTCTTTTGAGACACTGCGGCCAGTAGCTTGTTACACTCTCAGGTTGAGCATGGCTCGTCCCATGATGCTCACCCGGTTCTGCTCAGTCTATTTCGGAGAAAAGGGAGGAGCGATATGAAGAATATTGACAGGCGATCCGCATTGAAGATGGTGGCGGGGGCCACCGCGGCTTTTTCATCTCCTCAATTCAGTGTGGGGGCGCCCCAGGTGAAAAAGTCGTCCGGCAGGCCCAACGTCCTGTTTTTGATGGTCGATCAGCAACGGTTTGACACCATCGCCGCGTTGCGTAACCGGACGATCTACACACCTCATCTCGACCGTCTGGTGGGCCGCGGCTTCGCCTTCACCAACGCCTATGCACCCTGTCCCGTGTGTGTGCCGGCGCGATATTCGGTTCGAACCGGCTGCTTCCCGCCGACCACCGCCATTTTCGAAAACGGGCCGGCGCGTCCCGCTCCGAATCAGGCGCCGACGATGACGGGGCGATGTGGGCCCTACCTGGCGCAAACCATGAAAAGCCTCGGCTACCGAACGTTTGGCATCGGGAAGTTCCACACGCAGCCGTGGGACGAGGAGTTGGGCTACGACGTTCACCTTCACAGCGAAGAGTTGTACGGCACTCCCGACCAACGAAGGCGGGACTCCTACGCTTCTTGGATTGCCACCCAGCACCCCGAGTTCGACTTCATTGAGCAATTGATGGGCGAACGCACCGAGATGTACTACATGCCGCAGATGAGCCCGTTGCCCGCCGGCATGACCGTGGAAGGGTGGGCGGCGGCGCAAGCCGTCGAACAACTCGGCCGGAGCGATGACCAGCCCTACTTCGGCTTCGTTTCGTTCATCGGCCCGCATCCTCCGTTCACGCCGCCGATTCCTTTCAATCGGTTGTATGATCCGGACCGCATGCCCAACCCGGTGGTCGGCGACCGGAAAGACGACTTCATGGATGAGCAGATTCCCTTCATGAATTATGCGATTTGGGCGGAGGATATCGAACCGGCGCATGCGCGTGTCCTGAAAGCGCGCTATTACGGCGAAATTACCTACATCGATTCCTGCATCGGCCGCATTCTGGACGCGGTGGAACGGCGCGGGGACGCGGAAAACACCGTGATCTGCTTCTTCGCTGACCACGGGGATCACCTGGGCGACCATCGCGGCTGGCAGAAGGAGAGCTATTTTGAGGGCTCCTGCCACATTCCCTTCCTAGTCAGTTGGCCCGCCAGAATTCCCGCCGGGCAGATTCGAGTCGACTTGGCGTGCCACACGGACCTCTTCGGAATCGCCACCGGCGCAGCCGGCCGCCAGGAACTTCGCGAGGGAACCGACCTCCTGGGCATTCAGACTGGAACTCCGCAAGAGCGCTCGGATTTGCTCGGCTATTATGCCCAACCCGGGACCCGACAGTTCAAGGTGATGGTCCGCTCGGGGGAGTGGAAGTATATCTTCATGGCCAATGGCGGGTGCGAGCAGTTGTTCAACTTGCGTGATGATCCGAACGAGTTGGCGAACCTCGCGGAAGGCCGGAGCGAGATCAAGCAACGGTTGTACAGCAAGGCGGTGGCAGCCTGCCAAAGGCCGGAATTGAGCCCCGCGCTGGAGGGCGATGCTCTTCGCAAGTTCCCGTTTGAAGCCCGACCGCTGCGGCGCATTTATCAGTTCGATAGGTCAAGAGGTGTGACCGGCTTCCCCGAAAAGCCAGAAGACGTTTTGACGAAATAACCGGGAGGAGCAGCTATGGCCATGAACAGGAGGGCGGCTTTGGGATCAGCTTTAGGGTTGCCCGGGGTTGCCTCGATGCTTCCGAGCGGAGAAGGCAAAGGCAGTTATTCCGTTTCCGCCCAAGTCTTCAGGGAGGGGGAAACGGTTGTTGCCGTGGCCAGGGACGGACAAGTAATAGCCCACCGTCCCTCCCAAGGCTCTACGGCGTCCGCCATTCAAGCGGCTATTGACTTCGTCCATCCGGGAGGAGAAATCAAGATTGCCGCGGGCCGTTATCGGCTGGAGAAGAGCCTGGTCCTTTACGACTCGAGCACTCTCGTCGGCGAGGGACGTCAAACCATCCTCATACCGCCGGCAGACGATTACGGCCTCAAGATCGTCCGAACCAGCAAGAGTCAGATTATTCGCGATCGATTGCTCCCCGAATTGGACCCACGACTGATCGGAGTGAAAATCTGGAACCTGGCGCTGGACGGCGAGGGCGCGGGCAAGGGGATCTACCTGGAAAACATCAGCGGCGCGGCGTTGCAAAGCATCTGGATTGCCCGGACGGGCGGCGGATCGGGACTGTATCTTGGGCCGTCCGTCATGGAATCGGTCTTCGAGGACATTCATATGCTCGCCAATGGCAACGCGGAGAAGCAAGCGCCCGCGGTGGTCATATCCTCTCAGCCGGATGGCGACGCGTCGAATAACCTGCACTTCGACAAGTTCTTTGTGATTTACCCAAATCATATTGCGTTCTCGGTGGGCGGTCCGGGCGCAAGACACCCACGGTTGATCTTTATCTCACACGCGATGTTTCATGGATGGCTGCCGTTGCCCAAGCCTTACGATCTCATTCGAATTGTTCACCTCGACTATCGGGGTCTGGTTTTACAACAAAGCCGGCTGGGCAACGGGGGCCACGATTCCGCATTGTTGCGAGTCGAGCAAGGAGATGTGAAAGTAACTGACAATGTGATAGGCGGGGGTTCCGGTAAGTACGCCATCCTGGGTGAAGCGGAAGCCACCCTCACCATTACCGGCAACACTATTCACGGGAGCAATGATCTGCCGGACATCTATCGGCAAACTCCGAATTATGATCCACAACAATCCTTTCTGGTACTCCTGCGAGGCACCCAAGCCACTTTCAAAGACAACATCGTGATGGAGGGCGCCAGTGGACTGCGCCTTTCACCCGGATTCAATTGCTTGGTGACGGGCAATCGTTTCTCCACGGTAGCGGGTTGGCCTCTCGTGTCGATCGGCGACGATGGGGAACGCGGTTCCAGGAATATCGTGGTGAGTGGGAATATCTTCGCGGCAAAAGACCGCGCCGGCGCCATTGCCGTCAGTACGCTATCGACGTCGGATGTCTATGTTCGGGATAATCTCTTCGATTCGGCGCGCGCCTAAGAATTCGGGAAGTGCCGCCCTGACAGGCGGCGCTACACTCATTTTGAAGCGCCACGGCCATCTTGGCCGTTTACGGTCGGGACGCCCGTGGCACCTCAAACTGAGACACTACCGGATCATAGTTTTTCTTGCATTCTTCCTGTGCTTGGAGTAAACTTATAGGGTTGTGCCGACGTAGCCAAGCGTTCAAGGCGTCTGCCCTGTAAGCAGGAGATCGCTGGTGGAAATCCAGTCGTCGGCTCCAGAGTTGAGAATGTTGAGATTCCCCAAACCCGAAACGATGGGCGAGCGGCAAGGTAGGCCGTGCCGCATATTTGTGTGTGCCCATTGCCATGTCGCGGATAACACCATTATGGCGACAAATCCAGGGCGCGGAGGCGGAGGGTAGAATCCAGAACAATCAGTCAGGATTCTAACACCCGCCCTCAAAAGGCGGGTTTTTTATTGCAGCTCGAGAGTTGAGAATGTTGAGATTCCCCAAACCCGAAACGACACGCGAACGGCAAGGTAGGCCGTGCCGCATATTTGTGTGCGCCCATGGGCAGGTCGCGGATAAATCCATTATGGCGACAAATCCAGGGCGCGGCGGGGTTGGGTAGAATCCAGAGCACAATCGGATTCTAAAAAAAGCCCGCCCTAAGAAGCGGGCTTTTTTATTGCTCTTTGACAACTGAAAGACCCAGCAGCACAGGAGCATGGCGTAGGGCCGAGCAGCGCTCGGCCTGGGCCGACCGCTGTTCGGCCCTACTGCTCCTGCCAGGGCGCGTTAGCCAAGTGGAAAGGCATCTGCCTGCAAAGCAGACAACCTCGGTTCGATTCCGAGCCGCGCCTCCATAGTGGTCAGCACTGGTGTGCGGGCGGGCCTTATAAGCTTGTAATTGCCCCGGACGAGGGTGCACGGCAGAGTTCGATTCTCTGGACCACTACCAATTTTACGCCCCCGTCGTTCAATGGATCAGGACACCACGCTACGAACGTGGAGACAGGGGTTCAAATCCTCTCGGGGGTACCAGGATTGCAGGCGCGTGCGGCCAATCGGAGCGGCCACCAGCCTCCTAAGCTGGCGATATGTGAGTTCGAATCTCACCGCGCCTTCCATGCCGGGCTCATCTAACGGCAAGATGTGCGCCCGATTAGCGCAACATCGGGGTTCAAGTCCTCGGCCCGGTACCACTTCTGGGTGGTTCAACGGTAGAACGCGCGGCTGTTAACCGCGAGATGGGGGTTCGACTCCCTCCCCAGGAGCCAGATTGCGGGGCCAAGATGTTATTGGAGGCATACCCGCCTTTTAAGCGGAGAAGTCCGGGTTCAAGTCCCGGTGGCCCCACCACGCTGCGATAGCTCAGTGGCAGAGCCCCTGATTCGTAACCAGCAGACCGGAGTTCGATTCTCCGTCGCAGCTCCACGGTGACTGAACCCAAACGGTGCGGGGCCTGACTGTGAATCAGGTGCTAGCGGGTTCGACTCCCGTCAGTCACCCCAAGATTGTGAGGTGAGATTGCGGCCCTGTGGCGCAGCGGAATAGCGCGGCTCCGTCCGAAGGAGCAGGTCATCGGTTCAAATCCGATCAGGGCCTCCACGCTGGCGTAGCTCAGTGGTAGAGCAGTCGCCTGGTACGCGACCGACCTGAGTCCGATTCTCAGCGCTAGCTCCAAGATTTGGGAGTGAGGTGTTAGTGGCAACATACCCGGCTCTTACCCGGCGAGTTGAGGATTCAAGTTCCTCCGCTCCCACCAAGATTTGCCCGGTTAGCTGAGATGGGTTAAAAGCGCTGGTCCTACAAACCAGAGGTCCCGGAATCCCAAGCCGGACTGGGCACCAAGTTTTTGGGTGCGTAGTGTTTAACGGGAGCACATTGGTCCTGCAAACCAAGAGTGGGGATTCGACTTCC
>Ga0326727_10005597_pt1 | contig 35654 bp, 28 predicted proteins | sample MB2enrmetagenome_FD_207643 | JGI IMG/M metagenome (GOLD analysis project Ga0326727, IMG submission 207643) | Lab enriched peat soil microbial communities from McLean, Ithaca, NY, United States - MB29MY | ecosystem: Environmental > Terrestrial > Soil > Wetlands > Peat | place: USA: New York...
AAAACGGACATCGAACCAGTTTCATCGGATATGAAGCGGTCGAGAAGATCGCTTACGTCACCCATCGCAATGAGAATACGCGCTGCTACTTCTGCAAGAACAAGTGCATGCGGACGTTCATCGACGTCAAAATCGCCAGCGCGGACGAATCGTGGAAGAAGTCGAAAATCCCGATCCTGCCGGGCGTCAAGCGCCTGATCGTCGGGAACAGTTGCGAGAAGGGCCTGGTGGAAGACGTCGCCGACATGCGCGAGATCAAGAAGGGCCTGGACGCCGCCAAAAAGGACAACCCCAACATGGCGGAGGTCAGCGCCAAAGCTCCCTTCAAGTCCTACGCGCCCGAGCCGGTTGTTGACCCGTTGCCAAAGTTCGCGTTTACCGGGAAGCAGAAGAAGCGCATCGAGTTGATGAAGAAGCGCAAGGACCTGCGCATCGGCATTCCGCGCATCCTCAACATGTACTCCGTGAACCCCATCTTCAGCGCCTACTTCGAGGCGCTGGGAATTCCCGCCGAAAACATCGTCTATTCCGATTTCACGAACGAAAGCCTCTATAAAGAAGGAGCCAAGCGAGGCGCCATCGACCCGTGCTTCCCCTCGAAGGTCGGCATCCCGCACGTCCATAATCTGCTCTATGTGATCCACAAAAAGAAGCCGCTCGACATCATCTTCTGCCCCATGATTGATGACCTTCCGAGCGACCTCCCGTACGCGCAGGCGCACCGCTCCTGCCCCACCGTGGCCACCACGCCGGAGTCCATTAAAGCGGCGTTCATCAAGGAAGGCGATATCTTCAAGGAGAACAATATCCGCTTCCTCGACACGTTCGTGAATCCGGGCAAGCCGGCGCTATTGGCCAAGCAGCTCTACGATGAGTTCGTCGACATCCTCGGCCTTTCGTGGGAAGAGAATTACCGCGCCGTTCAGGCCGGGTTAAAGGCGCAGGAGGAATTCCAGAACAAGGTCCTGCGCGCCCAGGGCAGGGAAATCCTGAAACGGCTGGAGGCCGAGGACCGCATCGGCATCGTGCTTTTGGGCCGCCCCTACCACAACGATCCGGGCATCAACCACGAAATCCTCGAGGAGTTCCAGAAGATCGGCTACCCGGTTCTCACCTTGCAATCGCTGCCCATCGACGAGGACATCATCAACCCGCTCTTTGAGGAAGACGTTAAGGCAGGGCTCATCAAGCATCCCATGGACATCAGCGATGCCTGGAAGAACAGCTACAGCGAGAATACCTCGCAAAAGATGTGGGCCGCCAAGTACACGGCTCGGCATCCCAACCTCGTGGCCCTCGAACTCTCGAGTTTCAAGTGCGGCCACGACGCCCCCATCTATACCGCCGTCGAGGAAACCGTGACCAAGTCCGGCACGCCTTACTTCTCCTTCAAGGATATCGACGAAAACAAGCCGACCGGCTCGATCAAGATTCGCGTCGAGACCATCAGCTACTTCCTGAAGCGCTACCGCGAAGATATCCTCCGCCGCAAGCTGAAGCAGTCCGAAATCGATGCCAAGCTGAAAGAGTTCGAAGCGCAACTGCGCGCCCAACTCGATGGCATGCCTGTCATAGCACCGCCGCCCGAGCCTTATGAGGTCGAGACGCCGGTGGGAATAAACGCCATCCGGCGGGAAGATTGAATGAAGCATTCGGTCTCGCCCTGCTGTGTTATACTCCCCGCGAACAGGACAGCGCCGTTCGTGGGGGAGTTGAACTATGCCGCCAACCGGTGAGGGTTTTTCGAGGAGAGCAGGGATCTTGAGGAGAGTCCTCGAATGGGTGAATCAAGATAGGTTCCAGGATCACGACTCGTGGATGCTCTTTGGAAACAGGCTGCTCTGGAGCATAACGGATAGCGCCGGCGGCGAGCGAGAAGAACTATCTGAACGCAACAAGCCTGAGCATGAACCAGCCTACCAAATGTCGGGGGACCTCCAGGTCCATGTGGGGAAGGTACTCGATGCTAAGCGAACGTCATTGGATCGCCAACCCCCTAAGGCGGCTGTTCGCGGCCTCGAAGACTCGGCGGATATGGAACCTGGCCCGGATTGGCGAACCAAGGAAGAATCTGATCCCGCAGAGGTGGCCGAAGATTTGGACGCCCACTACTCGTTGCAGATCATAGGGAAGCTCGACAAGATAGTCGACCGCGCCACATCACTCGATCCGCACAAGGTCGATGCGAGTCAAATCCCCGACCCCAACATCCGTGCTTATTTTGAGGAGGCGCATCGTTGCTATCTTTACGGATTCAATGCTGCGTGTGCGGTAATGTGTCGCGCGATCCTCGAATCTGCTCTCAAAGCAAAATTCGATCCGGATGGCAGGATCGAATGGGAGTTGTATAAAGCAAAGATCGGTCCACAAGGGAGTGCCGAAACGCGCTCGCCAAAAGAGAAGTCTCTGTTCTACGTGCTTATTGAGAGATCAAGGTTAGAGCAAGCCCTGAAGGATGGCGCAGAACAAGTAAAGAGGGGCGGAGATTTCGCAATTCACAATTACCAAAGATTTCAAAAGGAATATCAAAGCCAGGGGTTGGTGGAATTGGGCCTCACTGCGACGCGAGATGTGCTTGCCAATCTCTACCCTCAACCCACGGACGGCGGGATTTGAAGGCCCCCCAGCACCTACGAATTTGAGCTTTTTAGCAGACCGTCAGGAGCCAGTCACGTGGGCGGGATGAACCTGGCGCTCAATCGCAACTTCCGCCCCAGAGCGTCTTTCGACCTCGAGGTCGAAGAAGTTTTGCAGGTTGAGCCAGAACTCGGGATTGGTATTGAAATAACGCGCCAAACGCAGGGCGGAATCGGCAGTGATGCGGCGGCGCTCGTGGACGATTTCATGGACGCGGGTCGCGGGCACGTGGAGGTCGAGCGCCAGCTTGTTGATCGAAAGGCCGATTGGCTTCATAAAATCCTCTCGCAAGATCTCTCCTGGATGGACGGGCGCCATTAGACCCTCGGATTTGCCCATAGTCACTTCTCCTCAGTGGTAATCCACGATCTCCACTTCGTGGGCATGACCCTCGCGCCAAACGAAGCAGATTCGCCACCGGTCATCGATGCGAATAGCGTGCTGCCCTTTCCGGTCACCACGCAACGCCTCCAGGTGGTTCCCAGGCGGGGAAGCCAGAACCCTCAAGTCCGTGGCGGCATGGAGCTGAAGGAGTTTGCGCAACGCCACACGCTCGAAAGAACGGAATCGCGTGACGTGATGATAGTGAAAAAGCTCCGCGGCTTCCTTCGAGCGAAAACTCCTGATCACTCCTCAAAGGTACTACGCGTCACGTAATACGTCAACGTTAACGAGCATTGACCGATGCCCTTATCTCTGCTATCAAAGATAGAGGGCATTAGGGAACAAATCAGCGGCTGAATGTTTTTAGCTAGCCCCTAGCCCGTAGTCCCGAGGTACTCCATGCCATTCGAATTAGACAAGATCATGTTTGAGGTTTATAAAGAGTCCACCTACTCCGGGAAGTACCGCGTGGTCTATTTCACGGAGTTGCAGGACCACAACAAGGAAGCGGAGATCAACCGCGCCATGGCGGGAGAGCATTTCCTCGACGGCTTCATCCGCGCCTACCGCAAGGACCAGGCTAAACAGGTCATCGACAAGCTGCTCAGCCGCCTGAACGATGGCGAGGCGATTAGCAAGGCAGATTTCGAGCAGGAACTGAAACCCTTCACGCCGAATTGAGCCATCGAGTCATTGAGCCATTGAGAATCTGCTCTGCGGCGGGAAAGGCGTTAGTTCAATGACCCAATGACTCACTGACCCAATGGCTCAATCGCCCAATGGCTCAATGGATCAATTGATCCAGCGCATCCGCAGGCCCTGAGGCGCTCAGCTCGAGGCGTGCTCCTTCCCGGCGAGCCTCCAGGTTCTGGACGATCGAGCTCGGTGCGGAACCACCCGCCGCAGCCGCAAACACCGGCGCCGACTTGAGCAGGTTCAAAAGCTGGAACAGCCCTGCGGCGGTTTCGGGCGAGTTGCAGACGACGCTGATGTGAGCCACGAAGCCGCCGTCCCAATCGATGCGATAGAGGACGGCCTGCACCGGCTGCAGAAAGGCCGTCAAATCTACGCTAGTCTTCTTGCCTCCTGCCAGCCAGGGCGTCGCCGCATCGGCCGCAGCCCTCCCGGTCAGGATTCCCCACTGAGGAGACGTTCCGTCGAGTTCGGCTTCGTAGCCTTGGAGGGCCTGGTTTGCTTCCAGGGGCGGCGCGTAGCCCTCGCGCACGTCCAGGAGGGCTTTCAGGTCGTGCAGTCGGCCGAAAGCGGCCAGGGTGGAATCGAGAAAAGTGAAAAAGGTATCGTCCTGGTCGGCCCCCGAACCAAAAGCGTAGAGGTCGCAGCCGTCGTATGACCGGACCGGCAACTGGGTCTTGGTGAAATACTCGCTCACTTTATCGGGTTCGAAGCGTCCTGCCGCGACGCCGAAACTCCCCGGACCGCTCGGGGAGTCGCCGCGCCAGCCCAGCATCACCTCATCAACGTCCTTCTCGGGGTTGATGCCCAACGAGTGGAGGAACTCCTGAAATCCGTGCAACTGTTGATAAAGAACATGCCGGCGGATCTGCGGATAATCCGCCGAAGAACGCAGTTGTGCGAAGCTCGAGTAGGCAATCTGCTGCGTGTCAGCGGGAAAATAGGCCAGCCCCGTGCGCGCGGCTTCCTGGGCGCCAAGCAGGCTCGAAAAGGCCAGGGCCATCCCGACGCACCACAGTGCGCGGGCCAGCAGCGACTTGGCATGGTCACGATGCGACATGGTCTGAGTTACGCGTGCTCCCTCGTACTCCCCTATAGGATGCGGAAAAACGCTACGGAGTCCGCCAATAGGAATCGCCATCGGCGTCGCCCCCGCGAAAGCGGGGGCCCATCGTCCGTGTGGTGGATTCCCGCTCCCCCGCTTCCGCGGAGGACAAGTTTCGCGGGAATGACAACCCTTGCGTTCGGAATGACAACGTTCACGATAATCTTAAGGCAACTGGTGGACCTCCGTGGCCACCTGAACTTCGGCCGGCACGGTCCAACTCTCCACTCCGTACGTCGTAGCGCTCTGCTCATGGAAAAGCAACCCCTTGGCCAAGAGGAAATGGGCGCCAGGGTTGTTGAGGCTGGACAGATTCGCAAGGCCGGAATAAACGGTTTGCTGGTTAACGAGGGCCGTAATCGGCGCGCCCTGAAACAGAGGTGAGCAGGGAACCAGGGTGAAGCCTCCGTCTACGCCGTCGTTGGCGATGCTGACAGGGGTGCTCGGGTTCGTGGACAGGTTTCCCAAAACGGACTGCAAGCCCAGAAACACCGCGCGCGCCGTGGCACTCGAGACCGTGGCCGATCCGCTGGGGAGCGTGCCCTGGACGACCACGCGCTGGCCTACCGCGAGGCTGTTGGGGCCATACGAGAAGCTGGCAAAATCCGCTCCCGGCGCGCTGATTCCGAAAGTCGTCGATGCCGCAGCGACATTAACCGTCAACAGGGAGAAGACCGGCACCCGGCTGCTCACGTCGGGATTCTCCTGTTGCACCAGCATAGTGAATTGCGCAGCGTTGCCCGTCGGCGGCGTCACGGCAGTGATTAAGCCGGTAAAAGCTGCTTGGCCAGTTCCCGCGAAATCTTGAGCCTCGGGGACAACAGTCTCCGCAACAATATTCAGATACGGGTCGAGGACGGCGCTCATTTCCACAAAGGTCCCGGGAGTCAGCCCACTCAGGCCGGAAGCCCCCGCGAAGCTCGTGGAACTGTTGACCTTGACCGTGAAGGTTGGAGCGTTTGGGCTGGAGATCGTGAAGCTTCCATTGAAGGACGGATTGGTTGAACTGGTGCTGACACTCTGAACGACCCCGCTTAAGTCGTCAAACTGGGCATAACCCGCGCTTCCCGATGCCGATGCCACAGTAGCGCTGAAAGTCGGGGTGGCCGTGAACAGACCGCCGGCGCCGGCGGTAACCGAATTAAGGAGGTTGAAGTCGAGTTGCAAGGCAAGGCTGCCGGCGCTGGCAACAGTAATTGCCGGGTTGAAGGGTAGACTGACTATCAGGGTTGGCATGGCCGGGACGACAGTCTTGATCGAGGGCGGGTTGGTGGACGTATCCATGTACGTCAGTTGCGGGTTGGAGAGGGTCATTCCCAACGCCGTGTAAGTTCCCGGAGGAACGTTCGAAAGGCTAAACATGGTGGCGAGGTCCATCAGGGAAGCAAAATCCACTGTCACCGGCGTGCCACCGGAAAGGACCGATACCGGGGTCGAACCTGATTGCGGCGTCAATGTCAGGCCGGTGATCGTGACCGTGAAAGAAAGCGCGCCACAGAAGGGAGTGTCGCCACCGAATATCGCCAGCGTTCCCGGGGTAGTAACGATGTGTGTCGTTCCGGACTTACCCGGACCGCTACAGCCGTTCTCCAGAAGAAGGCCAGCGGCCGCTACCAACGCCATTGCCAACATGTACTTCTTCACCGGACGTTACCTCCCGCCAGGGAGCCGTGGCCGAGGGTCACGGCGGTCCTGTGTAGCCGCGTGTTCGCCACTGTCCCCGCCTCTCCAGGCGACTTGCAGGTTTCGGTTGGTTTGCGCAAGATGTGGCGTTTTTTGCTCCTGGAAGGCCTCAATTCGTGTTGATTTGCACGCAAAGAACACGAAATTTGCACCATTCAAAAAAGTGATGTCCTTTGTTTTCAGCAAGTTCTTAGCTTCGTTCCCACTGTTTTTGCATTTTCTCGGACGCCTCTGGATCTCCGCCAGTCGGGCAATCTCCAACTTGGCCGCATTCCCGCACCCCGAACCCGGGCCGGAACGCATTCGGCGTCAAAAAGCTCGAATTCTGTGTTTAACGCGCGCATTGAGCACTTAATGTGAGTTCGTTTTGAGTTCGTTTTCGAAGTGCCTCGTTTGTTTTCAATAAGATACTGGCTTCGATCGTAGTATTTTCTATTTGTTTTCAATCCCGGCTTTCCCGAGTTCCGGGACTATTGCGCTTCTCCTCGCGGTCCGAAGCCTGCCCACGACAATATGTCCAGAAAATGACCACAATTATAGGCTAGCATGTTTCCCCGGGCTTGTCAAGCGAAAAATGCAACGAGGAAAAGTGCCAACAAAAAAGCGTTAATGAAGTGCCAGCGCCAGATGGGACTAATTGTCCGCGCAGTGCCTCGCCGATCATGCGACCGATCAGGGCCCCGGGGGGTTGATTTCCTTGTATCTCTCTGGTATGTTGGCTCATCAAATGTTATTGGCGTGAGGTAATTCATAAAGGAGTATTCGATGAAAATTGAGCTTACCCCCAAGGCCGTTTCCAAAGTGAAAGAAATCATGGCCCAACAGAACCCTGCCCCTGCAGGTTTGCGCGTCGCCGTAGTGGGTGGCGGATGTTCTGGATTCTCCTATCAAATGAACTTTGAGAACCAGACCAACGGGGTGGACAAAGTGTACGAATTCGACGGCCTGAGGGTGTTTGTTGACCAGGCCTCCCTGATGTACATCACCGGCACCAAGATCGACTACGTCGAAACCCTGGAAGGCGCGGGATTTAAGTTCGAGAACCCGAATGTAAAGACCACCTGCGGCTGTGGAAGTTCTTTCAGCGCCTAGCCGCGAAGGCCGAAATTCGAAACTCGAAAATCGAAATTCGAAACTCGGGTGCGCCTTTTGAAACGGCACCTCTTGACGGTTTCGGGGCGCCTTCAGTGATAGCGGCGACGGGATTCTCACCCCGGTGGGAATCCGCAAACCGCGGACACCAATCGCAGATCACCAATCACAAATCACCAATGCCATGAAGATCGCCCTCGCCCAAATTAATACGACGGTGGGGGATTTTGCCGGCAATATCGACCGCATCCTGAAGTATGCGCAATGCGCGCGGGAACGGGGTGCAGACCTGGTGGTGTTTCCGGAGCTGGCGATTTGCGGATATCCGCCACGCGATCTGGTGGAAAGGCCGGGTTTCATCCTCAAGTCGGAGTCTGAACTCACGCGGCTGGTTGACCTGCTTCCGCCCATCCCGACGTTGGTGGGCTACGTGCGGCGCTCCCACGCGGCGCACGGCAAAGCCGTGGCGGACGCGGCAGCGCTGATTAAGGATGGCAGGGTCGTGGTGGATTATACGAAAATCCTGCTCCCCTTCTACGACGTATTTGACGAATCGCGTTACTTCGAGCCCGGCAAGTCGATCGAAGTCCAGGAGTTCAACGGCTTCAAGCTGGGAATCACCGTCTGCGAGGACATTTGGAACGACAAGCACTTCTGGAGACAGCAGCGCTACGAACGGAATCCCGTTGAGGAGTGTGTCGGCGCCGGAGCCAACCTGCTGCTCAATATCGCCTCTTCACCTTACAGTAAAGAGAAAGTTCAACTGCGCCACGACATGCTCAAGGCCATCGCGGAAACACGGCATATTCCGGTAGTCTACGTGAACCAGGTGGGCGGAAACGATCAACTGGTCTTCGATGGCGGCAGCATGGCGTTCAACGCTCGCGGCGAGATCTGCGCGCGCGCCCGGTCGTTCGAGGAAGACCTGGTGATTTTCGATACCTCCGGCGGTCACCGCGATCTCCACCCGGCGCCCGCTTCGGAAACCGCAGGCGTCTATCAGGCGCTCAAACTGGGTGTGCACGACTACGTGATGAAGTGCGGGTTCCGGAAAGTGATCGTGGGCCTGAGCGGCGGCATCGACTCGTCACTGGTGGCCACGCTCGCGGCGGACGCCCTGGGCCCTGAAAACGTCACCGGGGTGGGCATGCCGGGCCCTTATTCTTCGCCCGGAAGCGTAGGCGACGCCGAAGCGCTGGCTCGCAATTTGCACATCAACTTCCAGATTATTCCCATCACTCCCATCTATGAGGCCTATCTTCAGGCGCTCGAACCCACCTTCGCAGGAAAACCTCGCGACGTGACGGAAGAGAATATTCAAGCCCGCGTACGCGGCAATATTCTGATGGCCTTGTCCAATAAATTCGGCTCCCTGCTCCTCAGCACCGGCAACAAATCGGAGTTGGGCGCCGGTTACTGCACTCTTTACGGCGACATGGCCGGAGGTCTCGCCGTGATCGCCGACGTGCCCAAGATCATGGTCTACGAACTGGCGCGCTACGTGAATCGCGCCGGCGAACGCATCCCGCAGGCTTGCCTTGAAAAACCGCCTTCGGCCGAATTGCGTCCCAATCAGACCGACCAGGACAGCCTTCCCCCGTATGAGATTTTGGACGCCATCCTTAAGGATTACATCGAGGAGGCGCTCTCCGCGCAGGAGATTGCCGAGAAGCACCATTTCGACCTCAACTTAGTGAAGAATACCGTACGCATGGTTGCCGGCGCCGAATACAAGCGCCAGCAGGCCCCTCCCACACTCAAAGTCACCGCCAAGGCCTTCGGCATGGGGCGGCGATATCCCATCGCGCAGAAATACACCGAGTGAGGCAAAGAATCGAATCATTGAGCCATTGAGTCATTGATTCATTTTGTCTGCGAAACTCGCCTCGATGATAAAATGTGATTTTCGCACTTGTAACGCTGACCTGACAGGTTGCTGGAAAGACCCTCTCGGCACTGTCATTCCGAGCGAAGCGAGGAATCTCGCCCTGAAAACAATGGCACTGCGAGATTCCTCGTCGCCTGCGACTCCTCGGAATGACACACTTCAGGGGCCTTTCAGTTGCCTGCTGACGGTCGGGGCGCTACGCGTTAGGAGCAAGTTGTCCAGAATCTTCCACAAAGCCCACATCGCGCGTTTGGTTCTTGTTACGGCTGGTCTCTCTGTTCTGGGAGGGATTTGTTGGCAAGCGAAAGGCGCGGTCACTCTGCCTCATACCACGGTCCGCCAACTGACCCTTCCGAACGGTCTGAGCGCCTGTCTTATTGAAGACCAGCAATCGCCGGTGGTGGACGTGCAAGTCTGGTACCACGTGGGCTCGAAGAATGAGGTCCCGGGGAGGACGGGTTTTGCTCACTTGTTCGAGCACCTGATGTTTGACGGGACGACGAACATCGGTGCGGAGGACTTCTCGGACTACATCATCCGCTCCGGGGGCATCGACAACGCCTACACGACCGAGGACACCACCGTCTTCTGGGAGACAACTCCCAGCTCGCAGCTCCCTGTGGTTCTGTGGCTGGAGGCTGACCGGATGCGCAGCCTGGACATTACGCAATCGGTTTTCAACAACGAAAGGGAAGTGGTGGAAGAAGAGAGACGCCTGAAGTTCGATAACCCGCCGTACGGCACGGTCGTGGAGACCCTCTATCAACACGCCTATAGCGTGCATCCCTACCAGCACATGACGATTGGCAGCATGCATGACCTGGACAATGCACGGATCGAGGACATAAAAGACTTCTACGACACGTACTACGTGCCTAACAATGCCACGCTGGTGATTGTCGGCGATCTGGATCCGAACGAGACGGAATCCATGATCCAGAAGTATTTCGGCCCTCTCGCACGGGGAGCGCGCCTTCCTGCAAATCACATCCAACAGGAACCGCCTCAAACCGCCAAGCGAGTGGTGAAACTCGATTTGAACGTGGCGCTTCCCGCCTTTATCGAGGGTTACCATATGCCGGCGGACGGAACCCCGGATGCCTATCCCTTGCGGCTGGCATCCAACATCCTCTCGGAGGGCGAGAGTTCGCGGATCTACCGCCGGCTGGTCTATGACAAGCAGATTGCCCTGGAGGCGGAGAGCACCGGCAACTTTACCGAAGATCCCAACCTCTTTTTTGTTTTTGCCGTCTTGAACCAGGGCCACGCGCCGGCTGAGGGTGAGGCTGAGGTGGAGGCGGAGTTGATGCGGCTGAAGAGCCAGTTGGTCACTGACGCCGAGCTGGAGAAAGCCAAGAACGAAACCCTGCGCGATTTCATTCTGAGCCGCCAGACGGTGCAAACGCGGGGCGAGGAACTGGGCTATGCGGCGGTGGTTCTGAAGGATGCAAACCTGGTCAACACGGAGCTGGCCCGGTTCCTGGCGGTGACGCCGGCGGATATTCAGCGTGTGGCCCAGAAGTATTTTGTGCCGGAGAATATGACGCTGGTGGAAGTGTATCCGAAGAATGCGCAAGGCGGGAGCAAATCGACGGGAGGGCGATGAGGGCACAAAGTAAATTGCGCGAGCTTGGGATGTGGTGCGGGCGTCTCGCCCGCAGTCGTGGGAGTGTCGCGCTCCCACAACCAGGAAGGCGCGGGCAGGATGCCCGCGCGACCGCGGGCGAGACGCCCGCGCCACGGATTCTGGCGCTGGTCGTCGGCCTTGCAGCGTTGCTAGGCGCGATTTCCGGCACGGCTCGTGACTTTCCCCCTGCGGCCTTGCCTCCCAAGCCGCTGGTTCTTCCCTCGCCGGAGTTGCGCGTCCTTCCCAATGGCCTGAAGCTGGTGGCCGTTGAAAGACATGCGCTTCCTCTCGTGACGCTGCGCCTGATGGTAAAATCGGGCGCGGAATCAGACCCGGCCACGCTGCCGGGTACGGCTCAACTGGTGGCCGCGTTGCTGACGGAGGGGACTCCGACGCGCACGGCAGGCCAAATCTCCGAGGCGATTGATTCCATCGGCGGGTTGGTCGATACGGGGGCCGGTTGGGACGAATCGTACATAAGTCTGAGCGTCCTGAACGACCATGAGGAGTTGGCTTTCGATCTTCTCTCCGACATGGTGATGCATTCCACCTTTGCGCCCGCGGAGGTCGATCGCAAGCGCCGGCAGACTCTTTCGGGACTCGAGGTGGTTCGCGACGACCCCGACTACGTCGCCGATACGGCCTTGAGGCGCCTTGCCTTTTCCGGGACTCCGTACGGCCACCCCGAAGATGGAACTATTGCTTCGGTGCGCCGCATTGCGCCGGGAGAACTTCGAGCCTTCTACGCGGCCCATTATCAGCCCTCAAACGCCGTGCTCGCTATCGTCGGAGACATGCGTGCCGCCGAGGCCTTTGAGCGCGCCGAAAAGTGGTTTGGCGCCTGGGCCAACCCAACCCCGCCTTCCGTGCCCGCTGCCTCGTCGGGGGCCGGCACACACCGGATTCTTGCCATCGACAAACCGGATGCGGTTCAAACCGAGATTCGCATCGCCAATCTCGGAGCGCCGCGAGCGGACCCGGATTACCTGGCGCTGAGCGTTGCGGACCAGATTCTGGGTGGACCTTCTGAGAACCGGCTCTTTAAGGCCTTGCGCAGCCACCAGGGCCTGACCTACGGCGCTTCGAGTGAACTTCTCTCCTATCGGACGGCGGGCGTCTGGCAGTGCAAGACCTTTACACGCACTCCGGAGACTTTGAAAAGCCTTCGGCTGGCCCTCGAACAGATTAAGCAGATGCATGACCACCCGATCACGCCCCAGGAACTCGAAACGGCGAAGGGATACTTGATTGGGCATCTCGCACTGGATTTTGAGTCTTCGGAAAATATTGCCAGTCACACACTGGAACTTTTGGTTTACAATCTGCCCCTGGACTATTGGAATCGCTTTCCGGAGAAGATCCGCGCCCTGACCACCGAGGAGGTGTGGAACGCCGCCGGCCGTCGCCTGGCGCCCGAGAACAATATCATCGTCTTGGTGGGTAATCTTTCGGGGTTCGAGAAAGACTTGAAGAAACTGGGGCCGGTGGAATTCGTTCCCCTGGCCAACGTGGATTTGGGGGCGCAGTAGGCGCGAAGCCCCCACAGCAAATGCCCGAAGGGCATTAATATCATTAGCCGTAGGTGAAACCTACGGGCTGATGATTATCACCCCCTCGATTTCTGCCGACCCCGAAGGGGTCGAACGTGCCCCCGTTCAACCCCTTCGGGGTTGGAGGATCTCAGGCGTGCGCGCTTTCCGTAGGTTTCACCTACGGCTAATGAGATTGGGTCCCTTCGGGACCCCGCCCCTGACGGGGCTCGGAATCATGCGATGAAAAACCTGGGCCTGTTTGCAATCGGAGTCCTTGCTCTATGCGCCGTGGCGGAGGCCGTGATTCTGCTTCAGGTTCATCCGGACCCGGTCCGGCTGGGAGCCATCTTATTAAGTCTTGGCCTGATTCTGTGCGCCTTTGTGGGATTGGCACAGCAGAGCCTGGTGCGCCACCTGCGGCAGCGCGTGGTGGAGTCGGTATGGGCAGCCGCGACCTTGCCATTGCTCCTGCTGATCCCGTACCTCGTGTACGCCTTTGGAACGCGCTCTTTCACGTTTCTGGGGGCGGGGAAGTTACTGGCCTATATTCTAGCGCCTAGCTTGTTGCTGCTTCCAGATCGCCTGCACCGCCCGGCGCTCATCGGATGGCGGGACGTGGTGGCCATGCTGGCGTTGGCGTTGCCCGTCGCCGCCAATTGGTTGACGGGGATATGGACCTGGCCGTTCGACCTCTACTTTTTCCGTCCTCTGTTTTGCGTGTGCGTGGGCGTGTACGCGTTTGCGGTGGTCCGCAATCTGGAAGGCGTGGGTTACCGGCTGTTATGGCGTAAACCGGACGTGGCGGACGGGGCCGCCAATTTTCTGGGGTTTTGTGTATTCGGCATCCCGCTGGGTTTGTTGCTGCATTTCATCCACCCCCACTTCTCGAGCGCCTCGTTCGGGCAGATCCCGCTGCAGTTCTTTGCCATCTACTTCACGATTGCCATTCCGGAGGAACTGCTGTTCCGGGGGATCCTGCAAAATCTCTTGTGCCAAAGCATACGGCGAGGACCGCGCGGCGTCTACGGCTTGCTGATTGCTTCCGTGATATTCGGGGCGTCGCATCTCCATCACGCTCCGGTACCCAACTGGCGATACGCGATTATGGCCACCGTGGCGGGAATCTTCTACGGATACACATTTAGAAACCGGCAGAGGATTTCCGCTTCCGCTTTGACCCACGCACTGGTCGACACGGCATGGCATTTTTGGTTTTGAAGGGCAGTCAAGAGTCGAGAGTCAAAAGTCGAAGGCCGAAAGTCAAAGGGGTTGCTCTCGACTTTCAACTCTCGACTTCTTCTGGACGGAACTCCCTGACCCGCTGTAAAATGCCTCGATAGTCTATTTCATGAGATTGAACAAGGAGCAAATGCATGAAGATGAGGAAGATGATTCCTTTCGTTCTGAGCCTGAGTATATTGTGCGTGGCGGGCTTCGCGCTAGCGCAAGAGCAGTCGCAAGCGAAGAAACCCAAGCCCGGTCCTTTGACGGGAACGTGGGAGTGCACGGCGCACGGGGGCTCGCAAGGTGATATGCCGTTCACTCTGTATCTCGAGCAGACCAAGGATTCGTTGACGGGGTCGGTTTCCTCGCCCATGGGCGGGACCCAGATCAGTGCCGGAACGGTTAAGAAAGACGACGTTGAAATCCACATCGACACGCCGCAAGGCAACTACCAGCTAACCGCCAAACTCAAGAAGGGTGAGCTTTCCGGCAAGTGGACAAGCGACACCGAAAACGGCACCTGGGAGGGCAAGAAACAAGCCGAAAGCAAGTAGCTTTGCCCTTCCGAGCAGGCCGCGTTGGTGAGACAGGGATAAGGTAGCGCGGACCCCCGATGCGGGGGTCCGCGGTTTTTCCCAAGCGGGCGTGGTGTATCGCCTCCCAATAACTCTAAGCCATTTTCATTTCACGGGGCGAGCCGAACCCATGCGTGTAGTCATCAAAATCGGGACCAGTTTGATCGCCCCGGATGGGCAGATCAACTTCACTTGGATGCGGTCGTTGATCGATCAACTTGAACTGGCCCGTCATGAGTACGTCATCGTCAGCTCAGGCGCGATCGCCTGCGGAATGTTTTCGCTGGGCCTCAAGCGGCGGCCCAAGAAGTTGGGGCTGATGCAGGCCACCGCGGCGGTCGGCCAGAGCAGGTTGATGCACACCTACGAGCGGCTGCTATTTGGGAAGAAAGTGGTGGCCCAACTGCTCCTTTCGAGTGATGACTTTTCCTCTCCCCTCCGCTATCAAAACCTCTGCAAGACGCTCCGCCAGTTGCTGCGCATGAAAGTGCTGCCCATCGTGAACGAAAACGATAGCGTCTCAGTGCGCGAACTGGAAGGAGCGTTCGGTGATAACGACGAGCTGAGCGCCCTTGTAGCTTCCGCTTTAGGAGCGGACTGGTTGATCTTACTTACCGACGTGGAGGGTTTCTTGCGGTCCAAAGGCGTCTCGGGAAAACTCCGTCTGGTGCGGGCCGTCCGTCGTGTCACACCCGCGATGGAGGCCGCCTGCAGCGGCAAAAGCCAGTTGGGGCGAGGCGGGATGCGCTCCAAGTTGCGAGCGGCACTGAGGGCCACGGCGGCGGGAATTCAGGTGGTGATTGCCAACGGAAACCATCCTGAGGTCATTCCCCTTGCCCTGCAGCGCCGCGTCGGGACCTATTTTGCGCCCTTGCGCGTTAAGGGTGAGAGCGCCTCATAATCGGTACAATGCCCTCTCCCCAAGGGAGAGGGCTACTGTGAGTAGGATTTACGGCGAACCTTCATGTCTAGTACGCTCGATAAACTGCGCAGAGCCCGGACGGCTGCCCCCAACCTCGCCTTGCTGACTTCGCAGCAGAAGAATGCCATCCTCGAGGCGATGGCGGAGCTTTTGGCAGCGGGCCAGGAAACGATTCTGGCGGCCAACCGCGCCGATCTTGAATCCAACGAGCTCCGTCCCTCCAGCCGCGACCGGCTTCTGCTGAATCCCGCTCGCTTGGCCGACATGCTGGCGGAAATTCGGGCGGTCATCTCTTTGCCTGACCCGGTGGGTGAAGTCTTGGCCGAATGGGTTCGTCCCAACGGCCTGCGGATGCGGAAAGTGCGAGTGCCGCTGGGCGTTGTGGGCGTCATTTATGAGTCGCGCCCCAATGTGACGGTGGATGCGGCAGTGCTGGCGCTGAAAGCTGGGAATGCGGCGGTCCTGCGCGGAGGACGCGAGGCGGTTCACACCAATGAGCGGTTAGTGGAACTTCTCAACCAGGCGCCGGGGTTGCCGGAGGGAGCCATCGAGTTGCTGGATTCCCGTTCCCGTGACTCGGCGGCGGAACTCATGCGGGCGCGGGGCTATGTGGACGTCCTGGTGCCGCGCGGCGGAGCGGAGTTAATCAACCGGGTTGTGGAGCAGGCCACGGTGCCGGTGATCGAAACCGGGGCAGGGAATTGTCATGTTTATGTGGACAAGGAAGCGGACTTCGAGCTTGCGGACCGCATCGTGATCAATGCCAAGACGCAGCGGCCTTCGGTGTGCAACGCTGCGGAAAAGCTGCTCGTGCACCGCGACATCGCGGCGGAATACGTCCCCAGAATTGTCGAGCGGTTGCGCGCCGCCGGGGTTGAGGTGCGGGGTGATGAGCAGACGCGCCGCCTGGCGGGCGAAGAGAAGGTTGGCGCCGCTTGTGCGGAGGATTGGCTCACCGAATACTCCGACCTGATAATGGCCGTCGCGGTGGTGGGGAGCTTGGACGATGCCATCGCGCACATCAATCGTTACTCCACTCGCCATTCGGATGCTATCATCACCCGCGATGCCACGCGCGCACAGAGGTTTTTGGACCAGGTGGACTCGGCGGCGGTTTATTGGAACGCTTCCACGCGCTTCACGGATGGGGGAGAGTTCGGCTTAGGCGCCGAGATGGGTATCAGCACCCAAAAGCTCCATTGCCGCGGTCCGTTTGCCTTGCCGGAACTGACGTCCGTTAAATACCAGATCCTTGGGTCAGGACAGATAAGGCAGTGAGAGAAGCAGGTTTCAGGTGCCAGGTGTCAGGGACTAGGGACTGGGGGCTAGGGACTAAGGCAAGCCTTTTCCTCGCTTCTTGCTCCTTGCTTCTGACTCCTTGCTTCTATTTTCCGCTTTCTAGTTTCTAATTTCTGCTTTAACGAGGGTTGTCATATGGCAAATGTGCCTTTAGCCGTGCTCTTGGCGTTGCTTGCCGGGATTCTCAACGGTAGCTTCGCAACTCCCACCAAATTTGTGAAAACCTGGAAGTGGGAAAACATCTGGTCCGTGTGGGGAGTCATGGGCATGGTCGTATTCCCTTGGCTGGCGGTGTGGCTGACCATTCCGAATGCCTGGAGCGTCTTCCAGGCGGCCGGGTTGCGGGTGCTGCTGCTGATGGTGCTCTTCGGCGTGGGTTTTGGGTTGGCGCAAATCTTCTTCGGACTGGGAATTGCCGCAATTGGCATTGCTCTCAATTTTGCCATTGCCATTGGGCTCGCCACGGCACTCGGCTCCCTGGTCCCACTGCTGGTGTTGCAGAGGCAGAAAATCTTCACACCTCAGGGGCATATGATCTTCCTCGGCGTGGCGCTGGCCATCGCCGGAATCGTAGGATGCGCCGTCGCCGGGGGCATGAAGGAGAAACAACTCGCCGCCGCCGGTGCGCGCCCCAAGGAATCCGCCGCGGTTAAAATAAGTTTCAAGCTGGGATTGTTCCTTTGTATCCTGGCCGGCATCGGTTCTCCGTTCACTAACTTCGGACTGGCTTTTGGAAAGCCGCTCATTGACGCCGCGGTCGCTCAAGGTGTGGGCCCGGGCAGCCAGGCCAATGTGATTTGGGCGCCCCTGAATACGGCTGCTCTGGTCCCTTATCTCATCTATTGCGCTTACCTGTGGAAAAAGAATGGGTCCGCGCACCTGTTCCGCGCTCCAGGGACAGGCCTAAATTGGGTTTTTGGCGCCGGTATGGGATTGTTCTGGTTTGGAAGCACGGTCATTTATGGCGGCGTCTCGGCGCGCCTTTCCGAGATGGGACCGATTCTGGGTTGGCCTCTTTTTATGTCGTCCATTATCATCACGTCGAACGTCTGGGGATTTGTGACTGGCGAATGGAAGGCTGCCGGTAAGAAAGCGCTGACCACCATGCTGGGTGGAATCCTCTTCCTCATCCTGGGGTTCGTTGCTTTGGCGATCAGCGGCACGCTGCCGGGCTAGGAGGTATCATGTTTGGAAGCATACTCTTTGCCGTATGTGTCATCCTGCAATTTCATTTTCATGATCGACTTCCGTGGTACATCTGGGTGGCGTCGGTGATTGCGCTCTGCGTCTCATTCGGCGAGCCTGCCATGAAGATGAAGAAGGAATGATTGCTTAACGGTTGGGCCGTACTCACAATTTGACGAGACACCCTTTGTCGCATGCGAGGGGCGCTTTTCCGAGCAGCGAGCATCCTTTCACGTCCATCACTCTCAGGGAGCCGAATTCCGGCTCGCGCTGGTCCGCCAGGATTCTGGCTGAAACCCTCCGCTCCGGGCACCGAACCGACCTGCTGCGCAGACCCGGTCCCCACTTCCAAATCGCCCGAGCAAGAACTGCCCAGCAGAGCAGTACTCCGCATGCTTCCATCGCAATAAGTGTGTTCATGTCCGCCTCCGTTTCGTTTACGGCGCCGGCCCTGAGGCCGGCGTCTTTCGCGCTGACCCGAAATCCGGAACTGCCGCCGTCTGGCACGGTCAAGCCCGGCGAACGGCTGGCGAACTGCCCGCGCCACCCGTCCGCCAAGGGCAGGCTACGGGGCCGGCTTGGCAAAACTCGCCAATGCGTCCGCCTCGGTGGCATAGATGTCGAAGGCTTGCAGCAACCGGTGAGTGGAAAGGATATTGTGAATTAGCCGAGGAAGGCGCGTAAGTTTCAGTTGTCCCCCCTCCTTCACCGTTAAGATCACCGACTCGACGAGCATGCCGATCCCCGTGCTATCAATGCGCGTCACGTTCGCGAGGTCGAGTACAATATGATTCCAATGGTTGCCCAGAAACTCCTTGATCAAACTGCGCACGCCGTCGACTTCAGGGCCGGCCACGATTCTGCCGTTAAGGCTCAAGACGCGAACCCCTTCGACTTCCTTGGCGTCGATGGTCAGTTGCATGATGACTACCTCCTTTGAGCGGTATATTAGGGGTTGGCGAAGAGTATGTCAACGCTGCGGCTTAAAGGGTAAAGGCCAAAGGGTAAAGGCTAGCGAGGCCGTGCCGTGCCGAATGAGCCAAGTGGGGCTTGACGCGGGCAGGAGAACAGGCATAGATTGGCCGTAAACGGGAGCCTAAAATGGAAACCCCGTATAGGCATTGACTCAGGGGAGGTAGCACGTGGAAAAAAGACTGGGGACATCCGCGCTGCTTCTTGGTGCAGCAATCTCTGCGCTGACGTTGATTGCACTTCCGACCCTTGCCATTGGCCAGGGCAGAACGCGGGTGATTCTTACCGATCAGGGTCCACGGGAGGTGGCGATAACACCCTTTATGGCGGACGAGACCAGCGAGAATACCCGAGTCCTCGTCGATGGCAATCGAGTCGTCTACAAAAGTCTCGTGAAAGTTTGCCGGGATAGCGAAGGGCGAATGCGCCGCGAGGAGCATCGAATCAATGCGCAGGGAGCGCTGGAAGACCCGCCAACGATCATATACATTGACGATCCTGTTGCCGGCGTCTTTTGCTCGCTGAGTCCTCAAACCCACACTGCGCGTAAGGTGCCGAGAGAACATGCAATCGACTTTTCATCACGCCACACCTCCAACCGACAGCAGCCGGAGGCCTGGAAAGGGGCTGACGGAAGGGAATACCGGAGCGAGCCACTTGGGCCTCTGGAGATAGAAGGCTTCAACACGGAAGGCGTTCGCATCACCGAAGTGATCCCCGCCGGGGCGCAGGGCAACGAACAACCCCTCGAAATTGTCACAGAACAGTGGGTCTCTCCGGAGCTTCATATCACTCTCCTGAGGAAACACGATGATCCATTCTCAGGAGAAACCTTAAGTCGGGTGACCAACATTCGCCTCGAAGAGCCTCCCCCCGATCTCTTCCAAGTGCCCGCCGATTACGCTATTGAGGAGGCTCGTCCGCCTGCCCGCGATCCTCAAGCAAAACCTGCCAACGAATGAACAAGCTGGGTGGAGTCCCCAAGTACGAGAGGGTGGGGTTGACCTTCAGCCTTTACCCTTCTCGTGTAACACTCTCGTAACATTTGATACAACATACCCTCAGCAGACCGTTACTCTTGACAAAACCCCCGGCGCGCCTTATATTGCCTTAATATGTGGGAAGAAAAGCTAACCATCATCAATACATCCGGCGCGAACGAAGAGCAGCGAATCCTGCAGCTCAATGGTCCGATAACCATTGCCACTTTGTTTGATTTCCGGGATACGGTGCGGGCCGAAAAGACCGCGAAAACTCTCATTCTCGATTTCACCGAGGTCCCTTACGTGGATTCGGCAGGAGTAGGGGCCATCGTTAACGCGCATGTCTCCTGTGTCAATTCGGGCCGTCGGCTCCTGTTAGTGGCCGTGCAAGACCGGATCAGGACGCTGATGAAAGTGACCAAAGTCGAGCAAATCCTGTCCATTTTTCCGACCCTGCCAGAGGCTCAAGCCGCCCTCCAATGAACGGCCTATAGTCTCCTGTTCAAGAACAAAGTCAGAAGCGCAACGTGGCGCGAAGCCGGATGGGCTCGAGCAGCAGGTCGAGGGCGCTGACGGCGCCGGCCACAAAAATGTTGGCATGCCGGAGAGCCTCGTGCGCGCAACCTTCGCCGTTATCCACGGCAATCGTTAACCCTCCCGCCTCTTTCACCAGTTTCATGTGCAGGCGGTCGTTGACGCCATTTCCGAACGAGGCCAGGCAGCGGGGATTCAACTCCATCGCATAGCGCTGTTTCTGCGCGTCTTCGCCGGACCCTGTGAGCTTGCGGCAAATCAGCGGCAGGCCCTCCAGTTCCTTTTCGGCGGTCCCGAAAGAATCCGCGGTGACAACATGAATATCCACCTGTTGAGCCAGCCGGAGCAGCCGGTCCTTGACGCCCGGCGACAGCTTGCCGCCGAATGACAGGGTTCCCGTGTAATCGCTGAGGATCGCGTTGATTTGGAGTTTCCCGAATCCGGGAATGTCGATCGTGATGCCGGGCTTGTTCATGGTTCCCTTCGAATAACAGAAAGCAGAAATTGCACTTAATCAATCAGAAATCACAAATCGCAAATCACAAATTCAGACTTTCCCAGATGCCATCGACCTTCTTCTTCACCTCCGGATCCATCTTGATCTCATCCGGCCAGGGGCGAGTGAAGCCTTCGGAGGGCCATTTGGTGGTCGCGTCTACGCCCATCTTGGAGCCGAAGCTCGGCAGGCGGGAAGCGTGTTCGAGTTGGTCCACCGGTCCGAGAGTGAACTGAATATCGCGTTCAGGGTCGATGTGGTTGAACGCCTTCCAGGCCACCTCGCGAAGGTTGTGAACATCGACATCGTGGTCCACGACCACAATGCACTTACTGAACATGGCTCCCGGCAAGCCCCAGATCGCGTTCATCACTTTGCGAGCGTGCCCCGGATAGCTTTTGCGGATCGCCACAATCAGGAGGTTATGGAAGATTCCTTCCGCGGGCAGGTGCATGTCAACGACTTCGGGCATCTGCTTGCGAAAGAGGGGAAGAAAGATGCGTTCCACGGCATAGCCCATCCAATAGTCCTCCATGGGCGGAGGGCCGACAATGGTGGAAACGTAAATGGGATCGCGGCGCCGCGTCAGGCAGGTGAGATGAAAGGCCGGGAACTTATCTTCCAGGGAATAATAACCGGTATGGTCGCCGAAAGGCCCTTCGACCCGGATGTCATCGAGATCCACGTAGCCTTCCAGCACGATTTCCGAATCGGCGGGCACCTCCAGATCGACACTGTGGCACTTGACCAGTTCCACCGGCTCCTGGCGCAGGAAACCGGCAAACAGGAATTCGTCCAGGTCCTCGGGCAGTGGCAGAACTCCGGAGAGCATCGTCACCGGGTCGGCCCCGAGCGCCACGGCAACTTCCAGGCGGCGGTCTTTGCCCCGCCGCTCCAGCCAGCGAAAATGCTCAGCCCCGCCCTTATGGATTTGCCAGTGCATGCCGGTGGTCTGCGAATCATAGATTTGCATGCGGTAGCAACCCACGTTGCGGCGGCCGTTTTTAGGACTCCTCGTAATCACCAAAGGGAAGGTGATAAAGTTTCCGCCATCCTGCGGCCAGCACTTCATGATCGGCAGGCTCGCCAGCGATGCACTATCTGTTTCGACCACTTCCTGTGCCGCACCCGAGCGCACGCTTTTCGGGAAAAACGACCCGAGTTCGGAAAGCTTGGGAAGCAGCCGCACCTTATCCAGAAACCCTTCCGGCGGCTTCATGTCCAACAGGTCCTCGATGCGGCGCGCCACGTCCTCTAGAGAGTCCACTCCCAGCGCAAGCTCCATCCTCCTTTTCGACCCGAGCATATTGATCAAGAGCGGCATGGCGAATTCCGTGCCGTTCTTTGCCGAACGCGGCTTCTCGAATAAAAGGGCGGGTCCGCCGGCCTTCGAGACCCGGTCTGTGATCTCGGTAATCTCCAGATCCACATCCGCGGGAAGGGAGATGCGCTTCAACTCTCTTTCGCGTTCCAGGCGTTTCACGAACTCATGCAAGTCTTTGTAGGCCACTGCGACCTCTCCGATGACGATGAAGAACCCTTCGTTGTGGAAGCATTGCAGATTGCACGAACCAAATCAAGCTGGAACAGGTTGGCCACAGGCCTTGCCGCGCCGTGCCTTGACATTGCACCCGCAGCGCCGGATACTGACCGTGGTTGATTTGCGTAGATGCTTACTCTCTTTCTGCTGACTTGCAGGTCAGCGCTACCGCACGCCTCGACAGCGCAACTCGACACCGGGTCAGCGCTCCGTGAGGTGCCAACAATGAACTGCCGTATTACGCTACGCAACCGAGAAGTGGGTTTTTGTTCATTCCGGCCAAGCTGTCTGCCTGCCCGTCAATCCCCAAGGAAAAATAAAGCCGTCGCACTTTTGGTGCTGTGGGCATTAGCGGCGGCGGCGATACTCAGCGCTCAAGCAGTAGCCGGGCAAACTTCAGGAGAAAAGGAGATTGCGGTTCAGGAGGTTCAATCTCAATTCAAGCTGCAAGTGCAGCGCAATATGGTGTTGGTACGCGTGGTCGTCCGCGACTCGAAGGGCAATCCTGTGCCGAACCTGCGGAAAGAAGACTTTAGGTTGTTCGACAACGGCAAGCCGCAGGAGATCGAGCAATTCGCCGTCGAATCTGCTCATGCCGCCCGCACTGCAGCGCCCGCGCCGCCCGCCAATGAGGCGGAAGAGGAAGCCCCTTCTGGCGGAGAAGCAGCGAAAACGATCGCGCGGAATTACCAGGCGCTCTACTTCGACGACGTCCAAATGACGGTCGAAGACGTTGGCCATGCGCGCGACGCCGCAGACCGGTATCTCACCAAGACGCTGACGCCCGAGGACAGGGTCGGCATCTTCACGACTTCCGGCCAGGACAATTTGGATTTCACCGACGATCGCGCCAAGCTTCACGGAGCGCTTTCGAGGCTGCAGCCAAGAGCGCGAATCTCAACCGGCATGACCGAATGCCCTGACATTGGCGAATACCAGGCTTACCTGATCGCCCGGCTGCACGACCAGAATGCGACGGATATAGCCGTCACGGAGTATATAGGTTGTGCCTGCAGCGATTCCGACGGGCGGGCAGCCTGTGTGCCTCAGGCCCAATCCTACGTGGAGTCGGAAGCAACGCGGCTTTGGAATCAGTGGGAAACTCAGTCCGAGGCCTTTTTGCGAGGCCTTGAGGAACTGGTCCGCCGTGTGTCGATATTGCCAGGACAGCGCAGCGTTATTGTTCTATCTTCCGGGTTTCTGCTCTACGACCTCGAGTGGCAGATCTCGCAGGTCACCGATCGGGCGTTGCGCTCGGGCGTGATCGTCAACGCCCTCGACCCGCGTGGCCTCTACACGATCACTCCCGGCGGCGATGCCGCCCATACGGTGAACGTCACCTCCAAGCGTCCGGACTTAATGGCGAAAAAAGACGCGATCATTCGCAACGGTATGTCCGTGAACGAACAGGTTCTTTACGGATTCGCGGAGGATACAGGCGGCCAGTTCTTCCATAACAGCAACGATCTGGACCAGGGATTCCGACAAGTGGGAACGCTAGCGGAGGTTTACTATGTTCTCGCCTTCTCTCCCCGCAACCTCAGATTCGACGGCCGTTTTCACAAGCTGAAGATCAGTCTGGTGAACCCGGCGGGCTTCACCTTCCAGGCCCGTCGAGGCTACTTTGCGCCCAAGGCCTCCGAAGACGCGGCCACCCGAGCCAAGGAAGAGATCCAACAGGCCGCTTATTCAGTCGACGACTTGAAGGAACTTCTGATCGACGTGCGCACGCAGTACTACAAACTCAACGCATCCGAGGCTCGTCTGGCCGTGCTCACGCACCTCGACATGAGTTCCGTGCGCTTCCGCCAGGAAAAGGATCTTCATGTCAACAGCCTTACTTTTCTGACCGTGGTGTTTGACCGGGATGGGAAGTGTGTCGTCGCAAAAAACAAACAGGTGGACCTGAAGCTCCGCGATGCCACCATTGCCAGATTGGCCCAAACCGGGATAACCGTGAAGACCGAGGTCGACTTGAAGCCCGGAACGTACCTGCTGCGTCAGATCGTCCGGGACTCCGAGGGCGGCCAATTATCCGGGCTGAGCCGCACCGTCGAGATACCCTACTAAGGACTCCCCTCCTCGGTAAGGATCGGTTGGGGGGGGCCGGAGGAAAGGGCCATCACCTCAGTCTATTTGCCAGAATGGCCTTCCTTGACTTTAGGGTCGGCCCGCCGGATACTTAGCTTGGTTAATCTGCGCAGCTGGGGCAAAAATGGACCGTGGTTTCGAGCAACGGCGCCGCGAACGGAGCTTGATTCCATTCGCGACAGCTTCTTCGCGCGCCTGGGGTCGCTGCTTATGCGGAATTGGGCGCGGCGGCGCGCTCGTTTTGTTGCCGGCGTTAGTCGTGGCGGGGATTCTCACATCGGCGCATGGGGCTGGCGGCCAAAGCGCGGGGGACAAGGAGCTGGCCACGCAGGATGTCCAATCCACCTTCAAGGTACAGGTGCAGCGGAACATGGTGTTGGTGCGCACTATCGTCCGAGACACGAATGGCCGTCCGATATCCGGACTGAAGAAAGAGGACTTTCGCCTATTCGACAACGGCAAGCCGCAGGAGATCGACCAATTCGCAGTGGAATCTTCTGCTAGCGCCGCCGCCGTCTCCGCCCGAGCCTCCGAGAAGGAATCGGAGGGGGAAGCAGGTTCGGAACGCCCTGCGACAGATTCGATCCCCAGGAAATACCAAGCGCTCTATTTCGATGACGTTCAAATGAGCTTTCAAGACATCGCCTACGCCCGCGATGCAGCGGAACGGTATCTGACGGCCACGCTGACTCCGGCGGGCAGGGTTGGCGTTTTCACCTCTTCGGGCCAAGGTGCTCTGGACTTCACTGACGACCGCAGCAAGCTCCACGAGGCCCTTTTCAACCTTCGGCCACGACCCGTCTATTTTCGAGAATCAAACGCCTGCCCTGATATCAGTGAATACCAGGCGTACTTAATTGTGGACCAGCACGATACTGACGCGATTGCGATTGCTACGAATGAGTACTTTCAGTGCAATTGCTCCAGTTTACCGACTCAAGCGCAGCAAAGCTGTATGAACCAGGCCCCCATGGCCGTAGACGGGGACGCGACGAGGGTAATGGAGACGGGGGAGACACAGCACGTCCAGATTCTGCGGGGCCTCGAGCAAGTCGTCCGCCGCACCGCTTTGATGCCTGGGCAGCGCAGCGTCATTTTCCTGTCGCCGGGGTTTCTCCTCTATCACCTGGAAACGCAGATTAGTGATCTCTCGGATCGCGCCCTTCGTTCCAACGTGATCGTGAACGCCTTGGACCCGCGGGGGCTGTATGTAATCATTCCTGGCGGTGATGCGAGCAAGCAAAACGCCGCGATGCCCAACGATGCCGGCTTGATGGGGAGGAAGTCCCAACTCATTCAGAATTCATACTCGGTTGCTGAAGAGGTTCTGTCTGGCCTGGCTTCGGACACGGGCGGGCAGTTCTATCACAACAGCAACGATCTGGACAGGGGCTTCCGGCAGGTAGGGACGCTTGCGGAGGTTTCTTACGTCCTGGCGTTTTCTCCCCGCAACCTCAAGCCCGATGGCCGATTTCACAAGCTGAAAGTGAGCTTGGCGAACCCCAAGGGTTTCACGCTTCAGGCGCGACGCGGCTATTTTGCGCCTAAAGCCTCAGAGGATGCTGCTGCCAGGGCGAAGGAAGAAATTCAAGACGCAGTCTACTCTCAAGACGAACTCAGGGAACTCCCCATCGATGTGCATACGCAGTTTTTTAAACTGAATGAATCCGATGTGCGCCTCTCAGTATTGACCCATCTGGATATGAGCTCCGTACATTTCCAAAAGCAGCAGGATCGCAATCTGGATGATCTGACCTTTATCACCGTTCTCTTCGATCGCGATGGAAAATACCTGACAGGAAAAGAAAAGAAGGTAGTATGCCGGCTTCGCGACGACACGCTCGCGAGACTGACGCGGACCGGCATCACGCTGAAAATGGAGTTCGACTTGAAGCCCGGGACATACATGGTTCGGCAGATCGTCCGCGACTCCCAGGCTGGACAGTTATCCGGACTGAGCCGAACGGTTGAAATACCTTATTAGGAGGTCGTCTATGCGTCGAAGAAGCAAATTCGGTCTGTATATTCTCCTACCTGCGGCGATCGGAATTCTGGGACTGGGCCTGGCGGTCACTCTAGCCCAGAGCGGAGGAGCGCCGGGCGCTGCTCCGCAGGCGCCCCCCACTTCACCTCAAGTTTTGAGAACTGAAGCAAACCTTGTTCTGGTGGACGTGGTTGCCACCAACAAAAAAGGGGAGTACATCAACGACCTGGATGTCAAGGAATTCCAGGTCTTAGAAGATAACCAACCGCAAACCATCACGGCTTTCCAACGCCCGGAAGGAACCCAGGGCCCCAGAAGGCCGGGCCAGCCCCACTATATCGTGGTCTTCTTCGACGATTCGTCCATGACCACCCAGGATCAGATGCTGGCCAGGCGGGCGGCAAACCAATTTGTGGAGAAGACGGCTTCACCGGACCGGTTGATGGCGGTCGTAGACTTCACGGGGACAACTCAAATTGTCCAGAACTTCACCTCGGATGGTGCGAAGCTTCGAGCCGCGACGGAGAAGGTGCAATACTCCGCGGTTGCGTCGAATCCGGAGATCCCGATGAGCGAGACTGCGGGCCTTGGCGGAGGCATGTCGCCCTCCATGGCGTCCTTGGGGCAGATCTCTATGGCCATGAACCAATCCGACTTCGGGGCCCGGTCGTTGCTTCTATCGATCCGCGACTTGGCGAAGACTTTGCGCGCTGTCCCCGGGCGCAAGACGTTGATTCTTTTCTCCGGGGGGTTCCCATTTACAGCGGACCGGCAGCCCGAACTCGATGCCACGATCGATGCTGCGAATCGATCCAATGTGGCGATCTACGCGGTGGATGCGCGAGGCTTGGCGACATTGCCCGGGTTCTCGGCCACGACCTATCTCGATTTGCCCTTCCCACACGCACCGGCGTCGCTCGCCAGCCTGGCCGAGCCGCCTGACCCATGGCCCCAGCACGGTGGCGGCGGTGGCGGTGGCGGCGGAGGTACAGGTGGCGGTGGCGGCACCGGTGCTGGCGGCGGGGCAGGTGGCGGCGGAGGGAAAGGCGGTAGCGGCGGTACCGGCGGCACGGGCGGAACGGGTGGCAGCGGAGGGAAAGGCGGTAGCGGCGGTACCGGTGGCACCGGCGGTACCGGTGGCGGGAAAGGTGGCACCGGCGGCACGGGCGGAACGGGTGGCGGAGGCACGAGGGGCGGTGGCGGCGGGATGGGCAATCCCAACGGCACGGGCGGCAACTACTCGAACCTGCCTGGCAACGCCTATATGTGCAACGACACGATGTCTGCCATGCAAAACCCCCTGTGCCCTCAGAATCGCTTGCAGCAATTGATTAACCAGAGCGTTTCCGCCAACCAGCAAGTACTCGACGCGTTGGCACGAGGCACGGGTGGCTTTACGATTCTCAACACCAATGATTTCCTCGCAGGATTGAACAAGATCGCCAACGAGTTAGACCAGTACTACATTCTGGGGTATGTTCCTCCCAGCCAGGTGCACGACGGAACGTACCACAAGATCTCAGTGAAGGTGACTCGCGCAGGAATGCAGATCCGCCACAGGAATGGCTATTACGACCTGAAGACTCCCGACCTGTTGGCCGGAAAGCCGGAAGGAAAAAACCTCGAGGCGCTGGTGGCAGGTTCCCAACCCGGACAAGTTCCCGTACTGCTGAGCGCTCCTTACTTCTACACTTCGCCCGGCGTAGCGCGCGTCTACGTGTCGCTGCAGATTCCGGGGTCGGCCGTGGACTTCGGAAAAGAAAAAAAGGATTTCCACTCCGAAGTGCAAGTGCTCGGGATTGCCGCCAAAGCAGACGGATCGGTGGCCGCTCGGTTCAGCGACAGCGTGAAGATCAACATGGACAAGAAAGATCTGAAGGAATTTACCAAAGGGCCCTTCAAATATCAGAACACCTTTAACATCGCGCCGGGAGAGTACACGCTGAAACTGGTTCTAAGCTCGGGAGGGGAGAAGTTTGCGAAATACGAAAAGCCCTTGGTGATCGCTCCTTTCGATGCCAAGCAGCTCGAGATCAGCGGACCCGCGCTCAGCGATGATCTTCGTCCGGTGAACCAGCTTGTAGCGAGCCTGGACTCGGAACTCCTCGAGGATCAGACTCCACTGGTCTTCCAAGGCCACGAAGTGTTCCCCCAGGCCGGCAACCATTTCCAACACGGGGATAAAGTGATGTTCTACGTGGAGGTGTTTGAGCCCAAGATGCAAACGGCCATGGTGCCGCGCGTGGGTGTGCTTTTCAATATCGTGAATTCCAAAACCAACCAGCAAGTGTATTCCTCGAACACCATACTTGTGGATACTTTCGCGAAAACGGGAGATCCTCTGATCCCCGTGGTACAGCAGATTCCCACGGACGGCTTGCAAGCGGGCGAATACCGGTTGGAGGTCCGGGCGCGGAATTCAATGGGTGGGGTAACCCCCTTACGTAGCGCGGATTTCGTCGTCGAATAGGGGACCCGCGAGCAAGAACCGCGTTCACCACAGAGTGCACAGAGTTCACGGAGAAAGACAATCGGCTTTTCTCTGTGCTCTCTGTGACCTCTGTGGTGAGGCTTTCCTTCCGCCTGCCGTTGTCGGGCGAAAATCAAGAATCCCCGAGCCACCTGCTACGGAATCGATTTTCCTCCGTCAACAACAAAAACCTGCCCGGTGATGAAGTCGCTTCGAGTGGCTAGAAAGAGCACCATTTCCGCAATGTCTTCGGGCCGGCCGGCCTTCTTGAGCGGAATGGCTTGGATTATCTTCTCGGTTCTGGCGTCGCGCGGATCGCCGGGGAAGAGAATCGTCCCAGGGGCTACGCTGTTGACCTGGATGTGGGGCGCGAGCGCTTTGGCCAGGGAGCGCGTGAGTGAAATCGCGCCCGCCTTCGAGGCGCAGTAGTGAATGTATTCCGGCCAGGCCTGAAGCCCTCCCAGGGAAGAGATGATAACAATCCGGCCGTGCCCTTGGCGTTGCATTAAGCGCGCGGCTGCCTGAGCGCAGAAAAACGCTCCCTTCAGGTTGATGCCGAGAATCTTGTCCCAATCCTTTTCGCGGAGCTGGTCCCACTTGGCGGGGAAGAAGATGCCCGCGTTATTGACCAGTAAGTCGAGCTGGCCAAAACGTTTTTCGACCGACCGGAACAGCGCCGCAACCTGCTGCGGCCGGGATACGTCCGCGCGCGCCACCATGGCTCGGCTCCCCAAGCTCTCAATCTCGCGCGCCGTGGCGAGTGCGCCCTGCTTGGACTCGTTGTAATGCACCACAACGTCGGCGCCCGCGCGCGCCAAGGTCAACGCGATGACGCGTCCGATCCGCCTGCCGGCGCCGGTGACCAGGGCAACCTGGTTTTGAAGTGGATGGTCATTCATCTTTTTGCTCGTCACTCATCCCTTGGGGTTCTAGCCAGGCCGTGAAGTGCCGCAAGAAGGGGGCTTCGTAGGTCAGCTTCAACCCACGAATCCGCTCCCGCCTCTTCCACACCTCCAGAATGATCTCGATGACGTAATCGATGTGACTCTGCGTGTAGACGCGTCGTGGAATCGCCAACCGCACCAAATCCATTTTTGCCGCACCGCCGAACATGAGCGTGCCGATTTCCACCGACCTGATGCCACCCTCGAGGTAAAGCTCAGAGGCGAGCGCAACGCCGGGAAACTGTTCGAGAGGGATATGCGGTAGGAAGGCCCGAGCGTCCAGGTAGACGGCGTGTCCGCCGGGCGGCTGCACGATGGGCACTCCTTCCTCGGCGATGTGTCTGCCCAGGTAGCCGGTGGAGACTATTCGGTAGCGAAGATAATCCTCCTCTAACACTTCCTCGACTCCCACAGCAATCGCCTCCAGGTCCCGTCCCGCCAAGCCGCCATACGTGGGGTAGCCTTCCGTAAGAATCAGCAGGTTCTTCTCCTGCTGAGCAAGCGCGTCGTCATTGGTGCAGAGGAAGCCGCCGATGTTGGCGAGTCCGTCCTTCTTGGCGGACATGGTGCAGCCATCGCCCAGGCTGAAGATCTCCTGCGCAATCTGCTTCGGCGTCTTCGATTCATAACCCGCTTCACGCAGCTTGATGAAATAGGAGTTCTCGGCAAAACGGCAGGCATCAAAATAGAGCGGGATCGCATGCTTCAGGCAGACCGCGCGGACAGCTCGAACGTTCTCCAGGGACGCGGGCTGTCCGCCCCCCGAGTTGTTGGTGATCGTCAACATCACCAGCGGCACGCGGTCCCTGCCCACACGTTCGATCAACTGTTCCAGCGCCGTCACATCCATGTTTCCTTTGAACGGATACGGGACCGACGCCTCCCTGCCTTCCTGTGTGGGCAGATCAACTGCCTCCGCGCCCAGGAACTCAATATTCGCGCGCGTGGTGTCAAAATGCGTGTTGTTAGGCACCACGTCTCCCTTCTTACACATCACGCCGAAGAGAATACGTTCTGCCGCCCGCCCCTGGTGGGCCGGGATAACGTGCCGGTAGCCGAAGATTCCCTGCACGGAATGCCGGAAGCGTTCGAAGCTCTTACTGCCCGCGTAACTCTCGTCGCCCTCCATGATCGCCGCCCATTGGTGAGTCGACATGGCCCCGGTGCCGGAGTCGGTCAGCAGGTCGATCAGCACATCTTCCGCAGGAAGCAGGAAGAGGTTGTAATGGGCCGCGCGCAGCCGTTGCTCTCGCTCCTCCCGTGTCGTCCATCGTATCGGCTCCACGGTCTTGATCCTGAATGGCTCGAAAATCGTGCGTATCGGCATGAGAGTCCCCTAGGACGAATTCGCAAATAGCTTAACGCACGAAGGGGAATTCCGCTACCTGTAGGGGGACGGCCGTATCGTGAACGTAGCGCCGACCTTCAGGTCGGCAGTTGCTGGCCTGAAGGCCAGCGCTACAAGTCATTCCTTGACGCTATCACCCCCGTTCACTAAGATTTAGGTTATGGCTGAGGTGGTGGTTTATTCCAAGCCGGGCTGCTGCCTGTGCGACGATGTTAAAGAACAACTTGAAGTTCTACAAAGAAGCCACGCCTTCAGCTTGCGAGTGGTGAACATCCTCGAAGATCCCCAGGCCTACCGGAAGTTCAAGGAAGAGATCCCAGTGGTTTTCATCAATGGGAAGAAAGCGTTCAAGTACTACTTGAATGAGGAGCAATTCCTGAAAAAACTAGCGTAGCACCGACAATTGTTTGGAGGTCAAATGCCGCGTCCTATGAAACTCGACCTGCTGGCGATCGCCGCGCATCCCGATGATATCGAACTGACTTGTGGCGGCGCCGTCATCAAGATGGTCGATGCCGGCTACAAGGTGGGGATTTTAGACCTGACGGCGGGTGAAACCGGTACGCGCGGAAGCATCGCACTGCGCCAGGAAGAATCGGCGTTCGCCTCGAAGGTGATGGGCATCGTTCACCGCGAAAATCTGGGCCTGCCGGATGCCGGGGTCGAGCACCGCCGCGATTATAAGCTGAAGCTTGCGCAGCGTATCCGAGCCCTCCAGCCACGCACGGTGATTCTGCCGTATTGGGAAGGGCGCCATCCGGACCACTATACGGCCGGCCAAATCGGCTACGAAGCGTGCTTCCTTGCCGGTCTGGCCAAGTTGCCGCTCGAAGGAGCGCCGCATCGTCCGCACAAGATCATCTATTCGTCGCTGTATGTGCCCGCCGTGCTTCCCAGCTTCGTGGTTGACATCACGGGCCAATTCGAACGAAAGGTCAAAGCAGTCCTTTGCTATGGTTCGCAGTTCTCGCCTCGCCAGGACTGGCAAAATCTGTTCCCCTCGCGTGCCGATTGCCGCGAACGTCTGGCGGCCCAAGCCCGTCATTTCGGGGACATGATCGGCGTGCGCTACGGTGAGCCGTTCGTCGCCCGCGAGATCGCCGCCGTGGACGATCTCGTGAACATGCCGGTGCGGTCGGTTTAAGCCTATCGGGGAGCGTCGCCTCCCTATCTGAGCAGACTTCGGGGAACGGGCCACTCATAGTTACGAAAGAAGCGCGCCGCGTCGCCCCCGCGAAAGCGGGGGCCCATTGTCCGCCCGATGGATTCCCGCTTTCGCGGGAATGACGTGGCTTGCCGCATTGGGCAAACGCTCACGCCGCACGAATGCGGTTCTTCCACCTGTCGTGCACGAACCAGACGGCGGCAATGACGATCAGCACTGCCAGGATGGTATCGAAACGATGGAAGTAGGCCCGCAGAGTTTCCCAGCGCTGCCCAAGCTTCACGCCGGCGTAAGCTAAGGCGAAGCACCAGGGAAGGGAACCGAGGAAAGTAAACAGGTTAAAGCGCAGGAAATTCATGCGCGACACGCCGGCCGGAAAGGCGATGAAGGTCCGAATCACGGGCAGCAGGCGCGCCAGGAATACTGCCCAATCGCCGTAGCGGCCAAAGAACCGGTCCGCCATCTCCAAGTCATGGTGGGTGACAAGAACATATCGGCCGTATTTCTCTACCAGCGGCCGTCCTCCCCATGAACCCACGTAGTACGCCACCAGCGAACCGACATTGCAGCCCACGGCGCCGGCAATCGCTACCCACACAAGTCTAAATCGACCCACGGAGACGAGATACCCGGAGAAGGGCATTATGACTTCCGAAGGCAGGGGTATGCAGGCGGACTCAATGCCCATCAGCAGCACGATGCCCAGGTAGCCTGAGTGTGAGATCACTGAAATGATGAAGCGTGCAAGATACTCGAAGAAGGTTGTAACCATGACCCGCAATAATCTAACCTCTCCCGGCGCGGGAGTCAATTGCCGGACTTGCAGGGTCCTAAGCTGAAAAACTCCCCGCGATTTACCCTAAGACCGCGCTTTTTACGCATATTCAAGTGAATGCTCGCGAGCCGAGGCGCCGATCGGATTGAGAGGAGTCTATGAGAACTTTTGTCAGTGACAAAATGGCGACGGAGACGGCAGGGAAGGCGGCTTGATCGGATTTGTTTCGAACCGCAATGCTGCTCCGAACGTTATTAGACAGTGAGGAGGAAGGAGGCGCGATGGAGAATCTACTTCGCGACATTAAGCACGGTTTGGGCTCCCTGCTGCGCGACAAGGGGTTTAGCGCTACGGTGATGCTGACTCTGGCCATGGGCATTGCCGCCTACACTGCCACCTTCGCGATTGTTAATTCGGTCTTATTGCGTCCGCTGCCGGGTCCGAACGCGGACGCCATTGTCCTAATGTCGAACGAGTATCCGAAAGCCGGGGCAGCCGATCAGAGCGTCAGCGCCGCTCCCGACTACTACGATCGCCTTCGCGTTGTGACGGCTTTGCAGGAACAAGCCTTGTTCGGGGAGGGAGACACGTCGCTCGACATAAACGGCACACCGGAAAGAATTGAGGCCATGAAAGTCACCCCGTCGTTTTTCAAGCTGGTGGGGATTTCTCCGGCCCGCGGGCGATCATTTACTGCGGAGGAAGGCGAAGTCGGAAATGAAAACAAGGTGATCCTCAGCGACGCGCTTTGGCATCAGCTCTATGGCGGCGACCCATCCGCCCTCGGACGCGACCTGCGTCTGGGCGGCACACCTTTCACCATTGTGGGCGTCATGCCGAAAGACTTCGTTTTCGTAGACCCTCAAGTCCGTCTCTGGGTGCCCGTGGCGTTCACCCCCGCGCAGAAAACCGAGTATCACAACAACCAATGGGGCAACATCGGGCGGCTGAAGCCGGGCGCCACCATCGCCCAAGTCCAGGCGCAGGTTAACGCTCTTAACGCTGCCAACCTGGAGCGGTTTCCTGCGATGAAAGACTTCCTCATCAATGCGGGGTACTACACCAGGGTGGAACCGCTTCAGCATGTACTGGTCAAGAGCGTAGAGAGCGCGCTTTACCTGCTGTGGGGCGGAGCGGTGTTCGTATTGCTCATTGGCGGATTGAACGTCACCAACCTGGCGCTGGCCCGGTCGAGCGCCCGCAGCAAGGAGATCGCTACGCGCCTGGCTCTGGGCGCGGGCCGTGCCCAGATTGCGCGCCAGACGATCGTTGAAAACGTGCTGCTGGCGGGAGCGGGCGGCATCGCCGGCGTGCTGCTTGGTCGGGCCCTTTTGCGGGCCGTGGCGGTGACGGGGCTCGGTCAATTTCCCCGGGCGTACGAGGTCCGCATCGACGGCACCGTGGTTCTTGTCAGCCTCGCACTGGCCGTCGTCGTAGGTGTGCTGGTGGGACTTGTGCCGCTTGCCAGCGCCTTCAAAATCAACCTGACGAGCACGTTGCGCGACAGCGGCCGCACGGGCACGGGCGGCGTCGGGACCCGCAGGCTGCGCCAGGGCCTGGTGAGCGCAGAGATTGGACTGGCCTTTGTGCTCCTGGCCGGGGCCGGACTGCTACTGGCCAGTTTTCGACACTTGCTAGCGGTCGATCCGGGTTTCAAAACCAGCGGGGTGCTGACAGCGTCCGTCACCGCGCCGACATCCCGGTACCGGGGAGGCGGCGAGTTGCGCACTCTGATGAACCGGGCGCTGGATTCGATTCGGCACCAGCCGGGCGTGTCCGCGGCCGGGGCGACCACGGAGATCCCCTTCGGTAACAACGAGAACGACAACATCATCATGGCCGAGGGCTATGTTATGAAGCCGGGCGAATCCTTGTTTTCTCCGTATAGTGTTATAGTCACGCCAGGCTACTTCGAGACAATGAACATCGCCCTCGAACGCGGGCGATACTTCGACGAGCGCGACAGCGAGAGCGCCGCGCCGACGGTCATTGTCGACGAACAGTTGGCCCGCCACTTTTGGCCGAACCTCGATCCAATTGGACACCGGATGTACCAATCCGACAACTTTAAGGAGCCAACCAAGTCCGGAGCACACACAACCTGGTACCAGGTGGTGGGGGTGGTGCACTCGATTACGCAGGAAGATCTCGCCGGAACCAGGAACGGGTTCGGCGCTTACTACTTTCCCTACGCACAGCATCCGTATTCAGATTTTACGTTTGCAGTCAGGACTGCAGGCGCGGCAGGCGGCGCCGCGAGCACTCTCCACACGGCGATCGGCCGCATCGACCCGGAGTTGGCGTTGTTCGATGTGAAGACTATGGACGAGCGCACCGCGCTCTCGATGGCATCCCGCCGCGCGTCGCTGACACTGGCCCTGGCGTTTGGCGGCTTGGCGTTGTTCCTTGCGGCGATCGGCATCTACGGGGTGCTTGCCTACCTGGTGGCGCAACGCCGGCGAGAAATCGCCATACGGATGGCCCTTGGCAGCACCACAGTGGCGGT
>Ga0326727_10005600_pt1 | contig 35645 bp, 28 predicted proteins | sample MB2enrmetagenome_FD_207643 | JGI IMG/M metagenome (GOLD analysis project Ga0326727, IMG submission 207643) | Lab enriched peat soil microbial communities from McLean, Ithaca, NY, United States - MB29MY | ecosystem: Environmental > Terrestrial > Soil > Wetlands > Peat | place: USA: New York...
GCTGAACTCGAACTGCTTACACTCTGTTCTCATACGAGGGGTTCCTTTTTCTTGTACATCTGCTTGTGGCAAAACAGATTATACAATAAAAATGGGATCCCTCGTCCCTTTTTCGTGAGATTTCCGGCCTAGCCCCTCGAGGCATTGCCATGCAGACACTGTCGGTCCCGCTTTGGCCGTCGAAACTCTTAAACCTCAGCCCGCGATTTTCGCCTGCGCGCCAAGTTCCTTTATTTTGCTCGTCGACTCGCGAGAGAGCTCGTCGATCTCGTCGACCATCACCTTAAGCGTCTTTTCGATCGCAGCGAGAGCTTCGTCGACCGTTACGGAAATCGAGGACAGCGATTCGAGGGCTCCGTTGATCTGTTGGCTGCCTGCCGATATCTCGGAGAGGTTGCCGAATATTTCCTCGAGCCCGCGGCTCGTGTCCTCGAGGTTCCCGAATATCTTTCCGATCCTCGAGCTCGACTCCTTCGCGAGGGCGACGGCCTCATCGACACTGCCTGTCAGATTCTTGAGCGTCGAGCCTATCTCGCCCGAACTCTTCGCGGTCATTCCCGCGAGTTTGCGGACCTCGTTGGCCACGACGGCGAAACCCTTGCCCGCTTGGCCAGCGTGGGCAGCCTCGATCGAAGCGTTCATCGCGAGGAGGTTCGTCCGCTCCGAGACGTCGCCGATAACCGAGGTCAGGCTCTCTATTCCCTTCGCGCGCTCTTGAATCGAAGAGATCGCCGAGAGCGACTTGGCAAGCGCTTGGCTGCCCGAGCTCGCTGTGCCGGCGAGAGATCCGAGGGCATCGCACCTCGACCTGGCTATCGACGAGGAGCTCGAGAGCGAGGCGAGCATCTCCTCTATCGCCGAGGCCGATTCGCGGAGAGCGACGCGCTGCTTGGCGCTGCAACCATGGAGCGTCTCCAGCTGGTTCGAGAGTTCCGTCGCTGTACCGAGAGAACGCTGCACATCCTCGCCGAGGGAGACGGAAAGTCCGGCTATTTTCTCCCCGATCAGGGAGATGCGCATAGCCCTGAAGAAATGGCAATTTTCGGGCTTGTTTCGTCCGTTGAGGATGGCGACGGCCATCGTTCGGCAATTCTCGTAACCGCAGGCGCCGCAATCGACGAGGTCGGCGGCGGAGCTCTTCCCGAGGCGGCCATAAATCTCTTGCAGCTCTTTCTCCGTCGGCGACTTCAAGGCCGCCCGGCTCGATCGATCGACATACTTGCGATGGTAAAGCCCCTTCCTCCAATAGCGCCCTACCGTCTTTCGGATAGACTTCGCGGCCGCGCTTGCGGAACGCGGGCCGCCCGAGATCTGCGCAGACCTTCTCGCGAGCACGGGAGCCTCGAGCATGTCTATCGGCAGCGAGCCGCGCCCGGTCCCCGTGCCGCCGTTGCAGCCCTTTTCGCAATTGAGGCAGTCGACGATGAGAGGGCCATGGCCTCTCGCCAGCGACTCGGGCAACTCCTTCAAGTAAGGATAGATCGCCGGCCCCTCGATCTTGCGGATCTTCGGTTCGAGCTCGGGCAGATCGCGGAGAACGGTGGCCTTGAGGCCGCCGGGCGAGGAAAAAAGCACGGCTCGCTCGGCCTCGCCGCCAAAGAAACCGACCTCCGGGAAGTCCGCGAGGTCGAGATTCCCCGCCTTGAGCGAAGCTTCGAGACTCGAGAGCGTCACATTGAGGATATCGGGATCGGTCTCAGCGAATTCGCGCTTTTTCGCGATACAGGGGGAGACGGCCACGATACGAGCGTCGGCGTACTCGGGAAAGAAAGCGCGGATCATCTCGACAGTGTGGAGCATGGGGCTATGAGTCGGTGCGAGATAGGGCAGGAGCTCGGGCCGATAGAGCTCGATATACGTGACCAGCGCAGGACAGGGCTGAGCGATGACGAGACGGGGCGAATTCTCATCGATGTACTGCTCGTATGAAGCGGCGGTAAGCTCTGCCCCGAGCGCTACATCGAAAAAAGCCTCAACGCCCAGCGAGGAGAGATATCCGTTGAGGCGTAGCATCATCCCCGGGAAAAATGAGGCGGCAGCGGGTGGCACGATCGCGACCATCCGCCGCTTTCGCGCGAGCTCGGCGCGGAACTCCTCCCAATCGTCGATAGGCGACCGGGCGCCGTGAGGGCACGAAGCTATACAAGCACCGCAGCCTATGCAGAGTTCATGGTTGATTTTTACGGTAGATCCCGTGCCATCGATGCAAAACTTGACCGGGCAAGCTCTGATGCAGGCCTGACAGTTGCGGCACTTGGAGTCATCGACCTTCACGACGGGAGATTCGATATCAATTTTATCCATTATATTCACGAAAGCAGAGTACGTATCAAGGCATTATCTGTCAATCAGATTTTCATGTCCTGCATTATGAAGTCTGTCGTAGATGCGCAAGTACGGAAGTGAGGGCGGAACTGACGCTGAGACGAAGGTCGCGCGCACTTGATGACCGCTCCGGGGAGCGATACAATCCTATAAAAATCGGCCCCCTCCCAACATCCGAGAGCCTCGAGGATAGGGAACGAACGGCCATGCGGAGAGCGCCATGTCCGACAGCATAGATCCCGAGATAGCAGCACTAATCGGAGGATCATCGGTCGAAGAGTATAAGCCGGGAGCCGCGAACGCGGAGTCGAAGGCGCCGGGGGGCACTCCCCCGCCCGACTTCGGTGCCCTCTTCGGCGAAGTGGACGTCTCCGCGGAGCCCCACAGTAAAAAAGAATTCGACGTCGACCTGACGCGCAAGGGTTTCTCGCCCGTGGAGAAGATCGAGACCGACAAGCCCGCCGTCTGGTTCTCCGACCCGAGTTACTACAAGACCGCGCTTGGCGGCGAGGGCGAGGAGGCGACGAAGCTCCACGAGCTCCTGGGCAAGTATCTTAAGGCGACGGACCCCAAGGACAAGGGTGTCTATCGTCAGCAGATCGTTACGGCCTTCTGGTACCTGGACCAGAAGATGGCCCTGCACTGCATCGGCCCCCAGGCGCCTATGGCCAAGAAGCTGGCGGTGCGCTTCGCGGCGGTGCTGCCCAATCTCTTCTCGCCCGAGATGACCGACCTCTTCCAGCGCGTAATCTTCGAGAAGGAGCTGGACGAACCGGTCTACTACGTCGACGAGTGGATGCGCGCCATAGCCACCGGCATGGTGGGGGCGAGCGCCACCGACGAAGTGAAGCCGCGGGCGAAGGACGGGGATGACAAGTCTCGCTTCGTCGCCCTGATCCAACGCGCCCAAGGGAAGCGAGACGCCTCCGAAGGCATCATGAAATCGAAGGCCGAGGAGAGGCGCCAGCTCGAGAGCCTGCTCAAGGAGCGGGTCGAAGGGATCTGCAGCCATCAGAACCGGATGGGCCTCAACGTGCCCGGCTCCTACACCGAGACGCAGAAGAAGACGATGAGCGAGCTTTACGATGTGATCCGCAAAATGCTCGCGGTCGACAAGGAGCTGCAGCAGTCGATAGCCGAATTCGACAAGGCTGGCGAGGACTTAAGGAGCGTGCAAGAGAAGGCGGGCGCCCTCGGGCAAGACGCGAAGGCGGACATGCAGACCCTCGCTCAGGAGTTCGACACAGTCCACCAGATGACTCGCCTCTGCGTGGGCAGGCAGGGCAACCACTTCCCCCTGCTCACGCGCGAGTATTTCCACGGCAGCATAAAGGACATAGGCACGAGAGAGAACGTCGTGCGCGCCCTATCCTGGATCGAGTCGATCGACTGCGAGGCCTACTGCAGGCCCTACAAGAGCGCGCTCAACAGGATCGTGCCCTTTATCATCCTCGTGCCCTGCTACGGCGATACGGGCGTTTGCTGGGAACCCTTCGATAACCACAACCGCGCCACGAGCCGCGGCCGCGTCGCGATTCCCATGTACCCGAAAAACCTCGCCATGGCGGTCATATCCGCTGTGGCGGACCTGCGCTGGCAGGTCGCCAAGGAGAAAGCCTCGTATTACTGGATGGAGGAAGGACTCACCGGCAACTATTATCAGTGGTTCCAGGCGCGCAAGATCCGCGGAGACGTCAAGGAATTCTTCATCCAGGACTACATCATCTGGATCACGAAGGAGTCCGAGGGCATCCAGAAGCTCGATAAAGAGATCCGCGGGATATTTTGGCGCTATATGCCCTTCTCCAAGGAGATCAAGGAAAAGCTCAAGACCCGCAGCTACGTCTATCAGGAGCTGTATCAAAAGGACGTGAACCGCTCGCTGTCCGATGGCTATTGATGGGAACGCCGCCGAAACCGCAACCGAAAAACGCCTAACGTTGACTATTGTATGTGCTCCAACTATACTCGTTTAGATCATTAGGAGGCGGGCATGGAACCCATCAGCCGCAAGTATCGAGACAGAATAATGCGTATGATAGCCGCCTCGCAGGGGCCAGCATTCGTCTCCGACAAGAATGTCTACCAGCTCGGCAATTCCGCCATCCTTCCCTTCATCGACGGAATGATCGAGGACAATCTGTTGCCCGGATCCGAGGTCCGCGGTATCGATCGGCTCGAGAGCCTCCTCGAGTCGTCGCGCTCCGGCGAGCCTTGCCTCCTCTTGCTCGAGCACTACTCGAATTTCGACCTGCCGGTATTCCACTACCTCCTAGCGAAAGCGGGGGGCAAGGGCCGGGAAGTGGCCGACGCCCTCCTCGCGATTGCGGGCATCAAGCTCAACGAGTCGAATCCCGTCGTCCTCGCCTTCACCGAGGCTTACACGCGTCTGGTGATCTACCCGAGCCGCTCCATCGAAAGCCTCAAGGAAAAGCTTAAGGAGTCGCCAAAGGACCTCGTCGCCGAGATGATGCGGAGCACGGCCGTGAACCTGGCCTCGATGCGCAAGCTCTCGGAGCTAAAAAAGGAAGGCAAGCTCGTCCTCGTCTTTCCCTCGGGCACGCGCTATAGGCCCTGGGACCCGAGCTCTAAGCGTGGTGTTCGCGAGATCGACTCATATATCAAGTCCTTCTCGAAAATGTGCCTCATCGCGATCAACGGGAACATCCTCAGGCTGAACACCGAGGGCGGAATGGAAGACGACCTCGTCTGCGAGGACAGAGTCGTCTACACGGTCAGCCAAGTCATCGATTGCCATGAGTTCCGCGAGACGGTCAAGGCGAACTACCGTTTACGCGACGAGATAAAGAGCGGCCATCCCTTCCGCGATGACAAGAAGCAGGCGATCGTCGATGAGGCGATGGCACAGCTCGAGCGGCTCCACGAGGCTACGGAAAAAGACCGCCTAACTCAGTAGAGCGTGTACCGCTGTATCTCTAGGACCATCACTCGGGCTCGCACCTGAGCGGTGTAGTATCCGCCCATGAGCGCCATGGTAGGCGGCCGCTCGAAGACGACCCGGCCTCGGACCAAGCGTGGCTTATTAGGCTCGAGGCCCTGAAGATAAGCGCGCACGGCGAGCCTCAGGGCGTCCTCGTAGGCCGCCCTCCTCCCCTTAACGCCTAAGTTCATATCCGCCTTGCCGACGCCTTGAGAACCCTTCCAGGGATCCTGCATGTAGCTTTCCATAAGCTCCACGAGGGCGGCGGGAGGCTTGTACTCGACGAAGGACCACAGCTGGTCGGAAGCGACCTTGCGCGAGCCCGCGGCGAAGGAGAGCGAGTCGGGCTTTAGGCTCCCAAGGGGCGTGAGGACGAAGCGCTCGGCGATGTTTCTGGCCTTATCGTAGGGCGCGTACTCGAAGTCGAAGCCCCATATGAGGCCGCTGTAGGCCCAGGCGGCCTCATCCAGCAAGCGAGAGCGCGCCGTGGCGTCGGATACGGGCCACTCGTCGCCCACGCCGGGCACGGGCGCGAGGTCGGCCCAAAACTCGGCGCGAAGCAGCGATTTATCAGGGCCGGTATAGGCTGAATCTTGAGCCGCTAGAGAAGAGGCGAGGCAGGCGGCGAAAACGGCCCAGGCGAAGACGCGGCTTACGCGAGAGAGCGCAAGGCGATGCATGGCCTGGCTTTAGCGCCTCGGGCCATTGGGGAAGAAGCGGCGCCAGGGATTCACTCCGAAACGGGCGAGGAAATAGAGCCAGCCGAAGCCGAAACCCGCTAAATGGGTGAGGTGGGCGACCGAGCTCTGCGAGCCGAAGATCTGAGACAGTATCTCTATAGCCGTATAGCCGAGCACCATGACCGGTGCACGCATGGGGATGATGCCCCAGATGAGAATCTGGGCCTCGGGCTCGAGAGTGGCGAATGCGAGGAGAACAGCGAAAATAGCGCCCGACGCACCGAGCATCGGAACATAGGCCCCCCCGGAGAAGAGGTAGAAGGCGAAGGAGAAAACGCCAGCCAGAGCGCCAGTGAGGAGGTAATAAAGAAGAAACTCCTTGGAACCCAGCTCCTTCTCGACCGCGGTGCCGAAGAAGAGAAGACCGAGCATGTTCACGAGCAGGTGCGTGAAGCTGCCATGGGCGAACATATAGGTGAAGGGCTGCCAAAAGGCCCCACCGAGGACGAGGACGGGGGTCATGGCGAGGTAGCCCATGACCTGCGGAAACAGGTACTCGCAGGCGAAAACGAGCACATTGATGGCAATGAGCCAAATCGAGGCATTGACGTAGCTATAGCGGAATGGCCGCCTCACGAGGGCATTCGAATTCATGGGTTTTACTGTACGGAATTTTACGGTTGTAGACAAGCGCGGACGGAGGGGGCTACAGTTTTCGGCCGAAGGAGAAGGAGTATGGCCGAACGCGCGCCCAACTGCCTCAAGTGTCTGCACTTCCGGATAACCTGGGAGCCGGCCTTTCCGCGCTCCTGCCTCGTCTTCGGGATTAAGTGCAAAAACTTGCCCTCGATAGAGGTCTTCGCCGCAACGGGGAGGCACTGCCCCTCATTTGAGCTAAAACCGGGCCTGCGATAGGCGCTCCCACAGGTATAGCACCATACTCTGCGGCATAGCCCACTAGCCGGAAACACCGCGCTAAGGCATTATCCCCATTTAGCGATATACTAAAGTAGTAGGTGTTATGAAGCGGAAGTCCAGAATCAGTGTACGTGTTGCGCTCGTCATCGACGCTCTCATGCTGCTTGTCCTCGGGTTCGTCATCTTTCTCGTAAACACACGCCTCAACGTCGCCTTCGACAACCTGATCCGCGACGAGAGCCTCCAGATCGTATCGGCCCGCTCGGGCGAGCTCGGCCGCGTGATAGCGATGTACAAGAGCGAGCTCTCTCTCCTGTCGATCCAACCGGCCCTACGCGCGAAACCGGACAAGGACTGCGAGGCCTACGTTCGCTCAATGGCCTCCTCCGTCGGGGAGGATATTTCGAACGTTTTCCTCGTCTGGCCGGACGGCAGGGCCATGGCAACGACCGGCTACGTGGACGTGCGCGAGCGCGACTACTTCAAGGCGATATTCGAAGGCGGGGAAGAGGAAACTACAAGCGCGCCCGTCGTCTCCAAGATAACCGGCAAGCCGAGCGTCATGCTCGTTCGTGCGTTGCAGGACGGCGGGAAGACCAGGGCGGCCCTCTGCTTCGAGATGTCTCTCGATCGGCTTTCTGCCATAGCCGCGGCCATCAAGATCGGATCGACCAGCTACGGATGGGTGACCGACAGGACCGGCCTCGTGATCGCGTTCCCGCAAGCCGACCAGATACTCAAGCTCAACATTTCAGAAGCCGACGAAAAGGCCGGCTACAAGGGCCTCGATGCCCTGGCTAAGCGGATACTCTCCTCGCCCTTCGCGTCGGGCGACTTCGCGCGAAGCGACGGCGTGCCCATGTCGCTCTTCGCCTGCGAAGTCGCGAACACTCCCTCATGGAGGCTCGGCGTCAACGTGACAAGCGCCGAGCTCCGCGAGCCGATACGCGCTCTTCGCCTTATCCTCATAGTCATCAGCTCGATCAGCCTCGTGGTCGCGGGCACCGTCGCCATTCTCATAGGCCGCTGGATCGCGAAGCCCATACGCGGCATGGCGGACTCTTTCCGTGAGCTCGCCGAGGGCGAGGCAGACCTCACGAAGCGACTCTCGATCGAGCGAAACGACGAGGTCGGCGAGCTCGCGCTGGACTTCAACCGCTTCGTCGATAAGCTGCACGAGCTTGTGGCCAGCATGAGGGCCGCGCAAGCGCAGGTCCAGGAGATCGGACACGAGCTCGACGCGGGGGCGGCCGCCACGGCCGACGAGGCCGGGCGCATCGAGGGGCTCATAGGATCGATTCGCGACCTGATCGAGCGCCAGTCCCGAAGCGTCGCTGACTCCTCGAGCGCGGTGGCACAGAGCTCGAGCGGGATCGACAGGCTCGATGGACTCATCGCCGAGCAATCCGCGAGCATCGTCGAGGCCTCCGCCTCCATCGAGGAAATGGTCGGGAACATCGGCTCCGTGACTCAATCCGTCGAGAGGATCGCGGCGGAATTCGCGGCCATATCGAGCTCGACCGAGATAGGAAGGACGACCCAGGGCGTGACTCGCGAGCGGATCGCCCAGATATCGGAGCAGTCCGAGAGCCTCATGGAAGCGAACTCGGCGATAGGGGCGATAGCTTCACAGACCAACCTCCTCGCGATGAACGCGGCCATAGAGGCAGCGCACGCGGGAGAGGCGGGCAAGGGCTTCTCGGTAGTCGCGGACGAGATCCGCCGCCTCGCCGAGACCTCGGCTCAGCAGTCCAAGGCCATCGGCGCCAAAATGCGCTCGATCCAGGAGAGCATCAACGGAATAGTCGAGGCGTCAGGGGAGTCGGAGAAGGCCTTCGACGACCTAGGCTCGAAGATCGCCTCCACCGACTCTCTCGTCGCCGAGGTCAAGCAGGCTATGGCGGAGCAGCGCGAAGGCTCGTCGCAGATACTCGAGGCGATCCGCGACATGAACGGCGTGACGGGCCAGGTGAGGACGAGCTCTGCGGAGATGAGCGCAGGCAACAAGGCGGTGCTCCAAGGGATAGAGAAGCTCAAGGAAGCATCCAAGTCGATCGAAGAAAGCGTGAAGTCCATAGCGGAGAGCGCTGAGAGCATCCGATCGGGGGCGCAGAGCGTCGCCACCATCGCCGAGCGCAACGGCGAAACGGTCGCCAAAATGGAAGAGAGAATAGGGCGATTCAAGGTCTAGCCCGTTTCCGGGCTGTGCTCCCCGCCTGGTAACGGGGGGGCTCTTCATGGCATAATCGTCCGGCCGGTTCGCCGGCGAATGCTAGGAGGAAATCGTGTACAAGCCGGTAGATCCGAAAGTCAGCTTCCCCAAGATGGAGGAAGACATAGTCCGCTTCTGGGAAGCGGGTCGGATCTTCCAGAAGTCGATTTCCCAGCGCGAGGGAAGGGATGAGTTCGTCTTCTACGACGGCCCCCCCTTCGCGACCGGACTGCCCCACTTCGGCCACTTCGTGCCGGGCACGATCAAGGACATAGTCCCCCGTTATAAGGCGATGCGCGGTTTCAAGGTCGACCGCCGCTTCGGCTGGGACTGCCACGGCCTGCCCGTCGAGAACCTCATCGAGAAGGAGCTCGGCCTCGACTCCAAGACCGACATAGAGAAGTACGGCATCGCCAAATTCAACGAGGCCTGCCGCGCCTCGGTTCTTCGCTACACGAAGGAGTGGCGCACGATCATGACCCGCGCCGGGCGCTGGGTCGACTTCGACAACGATTACAAGACCATGGACCCGGACTACATGGAGTCCATCTGGTGGGTGGTGAAGAGCCTATGGGAGAAGGGCCTCATCTACGAGGGGCACTACATACTCCCCTATTGCCCCCGCTGCTCGACGGTGCTCTCGAACCACGAGCTCGCCCTGGGCGGCTATAAGGACGTCCATGATCCCGCCATCACGATCCGCTTCAAGGTCGTCGCCGCGCCCGCAGGCGTATCCTCGCCGGGGCTCGAGACCCTGGTCGACGGGAAGACCTACATTCTCGCCTGGACAACGACGCCCTGGACCCTGCCGTCTAACTTGGCCCTCTGCCTCGGGCCGGACATAGACTACGTCCTCGTGCAGGACCGAGGCGCCGATGGCTCCCCCGAGCGCTACCTCATCGCCGAGTCGCGTCTCCACGCATATTATAAGGAAGACGCGTTTCCCGCGATTCTCTGGCGCAAGAAGGGCTCCGAGCTCAAGGGCATAGAGTACGAGCCGCTCTTCCCTTACTTCGCCGACTTGCGCGAAAAGAACGCCTTCCGCACCTATACGGGATCGCATGTCACCACCGAAGACGGCACGGGCATCGTCCACACCGCACCCGGTTTCGGCGAGGAGGACCACGAAGTGCTGAAGGGCACGGGGGTGCCGACAGTCTGCCCGATCGACGCCGAGTGCAAGTTCACCTCCGAAGTGCCCGACTACCAGGGCCGCTTCGTGAAGGACTGCGACAAGGACATCATGGACAGGCTCAAGGCCGAAGGCAAGCTTGTCAAGCGCGAGCAGATCCTCCACGCCTACCCCCACTGCTGGCGATGCGACCATCCCCTCATCTACCGTGCGGTCGGCTCTTGGTTCGTCAAGATAGACCCCGTCAAGCAGAAGATGATTGCTAACAACTCCAAGGTCTACTGGGTGCCCGACCACATCAAGAACGGCCGCTTCGGCAAGTGGCTCGAAGGCGCGCGCGACTGGGCCATCTCGCGCAGCCGCTATTGGGGCAATCCCCTGCCGATCTGGAAGTGCCCGGACTGCGGCAAGACCATCTGTGTCGGCTCGCGCGCAGAGCTCGAGAAGCTCTCCGGAGCTAAACTCACGGATCTGCACAAGCATTTCGTCGACGAGATCACGATCCCCTGCTCATGCGGCTCCACGATGAAGCGCATACCCGAGGTCCTCGACTGCTGGTTCGAGTCGGGCTCCATGCCCTACGCCCAGGTCCACTACCCCTTCGAGAACAAAGAGCGCTTCGAGGGCCATTTCCCCGCCGACTTCATCTGCGAGGGTCAGGACCAGACCCGCGGATGGTTCTACTCGCTGACTGTCTTGGCCTCCGCCCTCTTCGACGAACGCGCCTTCAAAGCCTGCGTCGTCAACGGTCTTGTCCTGGCCGAGGACGGTAAGAAGATGTCGAAGTCCCTGCGCAACTACACCGACCCCATGGAAGTCATGGGCAAGTTCAGCGCGGACGCGCTCAGGCTCTTCCTCATGGACTCTCCGGTCACCAAGGCCGACGACCTTTGTTACTCCGACGAGGGTGTCAAGGATGTGCTCAAGAGCGTCCTCATCCCCCTGTGGAACTCCTATGGCTTCTACGTCACCTATGCCAACATCGACAAGTTCCCCGACGCGCTCGCGGAAGTCGACGTCGTAAGGCAGGGCGCGCACAATCCCCTCGACCGCTGGATACTTTCGCTCTGCGAGGCCCTGGTGCTCAAGGTCGGCTCGGCGCTCGATGCCTACGATATGCAGGGGGCGATAGCGCCCATCGTGGACTTCATCGACAGCCTCAACAACTGGTACATACGCCGCAATCGCCGACGCTTCTGGCGATCTGGAGGCGATGAAGATAAGGCCGAGGCCTACTCGGTTCTCAGGCGCGTCCTCGTGAGGCTCGCGACCGTCTCGGCGCCGATCATGCCTTTCATCTCCGAGGAGATATGGCGCAACCTGAAGCGCCCTGGAGAGAGCGAGTCCGTCCATCTTTGCGACTGGCCCAAATCTGAGAAGCTCCTGCGCGACGAGGAGCTCGAGCGGAAGATGGCCTCGGTGCGCCACGCAGTGTCGATGGGCCGCGCCCTGCGCGTGCAGAACGACATCAAGATCCGCCAGCCCCTCGCGGCCGTTCACCTCGTCACCCGCGACGAAGCGGAGCGCGCCGTGCTCATGGAGATGGAGGAGATCCTCCGCGACGAGCTCAACGTGAAAAAGGTCGTCTTCCGCGCCAACGAGGAAGAGCTCGTCGAGTACTCGGCCAAGGCGAACTTCCGCGTCCTCGGCAAGGAGCTCGGCAAGGACATGAAGGCAGCGGCCGAGAAGATCGAGGGGTTCTCGGGCCATGAGATCGCGAGCCTCCTCGAGGGCTCGGTCCTCGAAATCGAAGTCGCGGGCAAGGCCGTCGAGATAACGGCGGACAAGGTCGACATCCGCCGCTCCGAGAAGGAGGGGCTCAAGGTCCTGAACGAGGGCAGCCTCACCCTCGCCCTCGATGCCGAGATCACCGGAGAGCTCCTCGCCGAAGGCTACGTTCGCGACCTCGTGCGCGGCGTGCAGAACCTGCGCAAGGAGTCGGGCCTCGAGGTGACCGACAGGATCAAGCTCGTCGTCGCAGGGGACGCCGACCTCAAGAAAGCCCTCGACGCCTTCACCGACTTCGTCCGCACCGAAACCCTCGCGACCAAGGTCGCATGGGCCGAGGGAGAGGGTGTTCCGGGAAGTTCCGGCGCCTTCACGGACATCGAAGCGGGCGATAGGACCTGGAGAGCAAGCGTCGCGAAGGCATAGGTTCTTAGGGGCCTCGCGCGCGAAGGCATAAACGATAACATTGAGCCATCCATAGCTATGCACTATACTATCCCTAGGGTCTATGCGTGGAGGTGACGCTTGGGCGGCGAAGGGAAAATTCTGCGAGGGCAATCCAGCGAGTCGGATCCTCGAGCGGCTGTGCAAGAATTCCATGCCGCGGTAGCGCAAGATGACATCGCGCTCGTGGTGTTCTTCTGTTCCTCTGCCTACGATCTAAAAGCTCTCGCCGAGGAGATGAACCTGCGATTCACGGGCGCCCGAGTCGTCGGTTGCACTTCCGCGGGAGAAATAGGGCCGGTCGGCTATATCGAGCGCAGCCTCACGGGCGCGAGCTTTCCCTCCTCGGAATTCAGCGTCGAGGTCGCCCATATGGATGACCTCGAACATTTCTTGATGTCCGAAGGACAGGACGTGAGCCGCGCACTAGTCCGCGAGATGGAGAGCCGCCCGTCCGGCCTAGGGACCGGCGACAGCTTCGCGCTCCTTCTCATAGACGGCCTGTCGCTTCGCGAGGAGCAGGTGGCTCGCGCCTTCCAAAACGGCCTGGGCGCGATACGCCTGTTCGGAGGCTCGGCGGGCGACGACATGAAGTTCGAGCGCACGCTCGTGTTTTACGACGGTGCCTTCCGGGAAAACGCGGCGGTCCTCGCGATGATGACCACCGCCTTGCCGTTCAAGATTTTCAGGACGCAGCACTTTGTGACCGAGAATGAACGCCTAGTGGTCACCGAGGCCGACGCCGCCCATAGGATAGTCAGGGAGATCAACGGCCTCCCCGCGGCCGCCGAATACGCGAGGATCGTAGGCGTATCGGTTGAAGAACTCCGCCCCGCACTATTCGCGGCGAACCCTGTCGTAGTCGTCATCGACGGGACCGACTACGTCAGGTCCATCCAAAAGGTCAACGACGACGGCAGCCTGACTTTCTACAGCGCCATCGACGAGGGGCTCGTGCTTAGGGTCGCCCGCGGGGGCGACCTGATAGCCAACCTAAACCAAGCCTTCGCGGCACTTCGCGAAGAGGTCGGTCCCCCGCAGCTCGTCATCGCCTGCGATTGCATCCTCAGGAACCTTGAAATAACCCAGAAAGGGCTCAAGGACGACGTCGGCGAGATAATGCGCCGCAACGACGTAATCGGACTTAGCACCTACGGAGAGCAGATCGATGGCGTGCACGTCAACCAGACATTGACAGGTATCGCCATCGGATGCCCTCGCGCTTGATATGATATGGGCGAACCGACCGGCGCTTCTAGCGAAAGCGAGCTCAGGGCCGAGATAGCCCGGCTCAACAAGATAGTGAAAGCGCTCATCGCGCGCGCGGAAAAGGAAATGAGCGCCGGACTCAGCGACTTCGGCATTCTCCAGGCCACGGTAATACTGGAAGCCCAGGTCAAGGACCGGACGCGGGAGCTAAAGGAAACTCTCGACAAGAACGAGCAGATAACCCGCGACCTACAGCGGGAGAAAGAAGAGCAGCAGAAGCTGATCCGGAAGCTCAAGGATGCGCAGGCTCAGCTTTTACAATCGGAAAAACTCGCTTCGATCGGTCAGCTCGCCGCCGGCGTCGCCCACGAAATCAACAACCCGATCGGCTTCGTGAACTCCAACCTTGGGACGCTCCTCAAGTACTGCAAGAACTTGCTGCGATTGATCGACGGCTACGATGAAGAAACCCGACCGATGCTCGCCGCGGCGCCGGGGTCGCGAGAGCGTATAGAAGCGCTGAAGCGGGAGATCGATTTCGACTTCATGCGAGGAGACCTGCTCGAGTTGATCGAGGAATCCATCGATGGGGCGACGAGGGTACGCAAGATAGTTCTGGACCTCCGCGATTTCTCGCGCGTGGGCGAGGAAGAATGGCAGCACAGCGACCTTTGCGCAGGGCTCGATAGCACGCTCAATCTGGTCCTGAACGAGATAAAATTCAAGGCCGACATAGTCAAAGACTATCGCCCCATGCCTTGGGTAGAATGCATCCCCTCACAGATCAACCAGGTGTTCATGAATATCCTCGTCAACGCGGCCCAAGCAATCCAAGGCCGTGGGACGATCACGCTCAGCAACGGATGCGAGGGCGACTTTGCCTGGATATCCGTGGCCGATACGGGGATAGGCATTCCGGCGGAAAACTTGAACAAGATATTCGACCCGTTCTTCACGACCAAACCGGTCGGGCAGGGAACGGGCTTGGGCCTCGCCGTATCCTATGGGATCGTCAAGGCCCATGGAGGGAAGATCGATGTCGGCAGCGAAGTCGGGAAAGGCACGATATTCACTGTCAGGTTGCCAATACGAAGGACGACCGACTGAGAATCAGCGCCGCTCGAGCAGGAGGTGAGTATGGGTAAGGAATGCCTTCTCCTCGTCGACGATGAGCAGAACATCCTGAACGCCCTCAAGCGCGAGCTGCGCGAGTGGGCCAAGGAACGCGACCTCGAGATCGCAACCGCAACCTCGGCCAGATCGGGGCTCGAATTCCTCGCCGAGCGCGGAGAAGATACCGTCATCATCATGTCCGACCTTAAGATGCCGGAGATGAAAGGCACGGACTTCCTCACGCAAGCGCTCAATGACTATCCGGATACTGTGGCGATATTGCTTACCGGTCTTACCGAGGCGGCGGATACCGCCAAGGCGGTCGGCGCTGGGCTCTTTAGCTGCATTCTCAAGCCATGGGATAGCGCGAAGCTCCTCGAGGAGCTGCAGAAAGCTTACGAACGCAACCGTTCGCGAAGATCGAGGAGCCGGGCCGCAGGGTGACCCGACGGATAGCTTGTCCATCTCCGTTTACTTCGCGTAGAATCACTCTATGATCCCAGCGAAAGTACAGAAAGTACTCGAAGCCAACGGCCTTTCCGCCCTCGAGTTCGAACCGGGCTCGACGCCGACGGCGGAGATGGCGGCCGCGCGCATAGGCGTAGAGGTATCGCGCATCGCGAAGTCGCTTTTGTTCAAAGCTAAGGACGGAGCCTATTATATGGTCGTCTGCCCCGGAGACAAACGCCTTCCGTCCTCGGCCCTTAAGCGGGCATCCGGCTCCAAGCTCTCCATGACCGACCCAGATGAGACCGAACGCGTCACGGGCTATCGCCCTGGAGGGGTCTGCCCTTTCGCGATAAGCGGCGTCAAGATATTGCTCGACAAGGATTTGGGAAAGTTCGAAACAGTCTATCCCGCGGCCGGCAGCGACTCGACGGGCGTGCCTACCACTCTCGAGCAGCTAGCGTCAATAACAGGCGGGGAGCTCGTGGACTTCACGCCTGAGTCGTGAAGGAGAGATTCGTACGTCGCCATGAGCCAGAATTAGGCTTGCGGCGCGGACTCTTCCATCCGTTGGGCGATCTTGTCCATGGTTTCCTTGGAGAGGTAATGCTCGATGCGACAAGCGTCTTGCTCGGCGACCTCAGGGCCGACGCCCACAACGTTCCGTAGAAAGGACGTGAGAAGGGCGTGGCGCCTGCGAATCTCCGCGGAGGCGACCTTGCCGGCTTCGCTTAAGTATACTTCGCCGTAATGCTCATGCTCGATGAGACCCCGGCGCTCGAGTTCGTGGAGGGCTGCATGGACCGAGGGCTTGGAAACGCCAAGCTCGAGGGCGATATCGGTCACCCTCGCCATCTTTGTCCTCTCTCGCAGGAGGCCGATTGTCTCGAGATACATCTCCAGGCTTTCGGTCAACGCGTATCCCCTAGCCGACGGGGCCTTGTTTCTTGGATTATGGCGAACCGTCAGATTTTTTAGTATATCAGATGCAATGCAAGATAGTAAACCTTTGTGTGGGGCTCCTTTTTTGCGATTCGCAGAATCGTAAAAAAAAGTCCGTATAAAAAATCCCTTCACATGGCTTTTCCCCCTCATGCCTTCGTGATAGGATTATGGTATCTTCCATATAGCATAACGTAGGAGGATGCCTATGATCCAAGTTAAAAAGCCGATAAAATTCGCATTACTGCTCATTGCCTCGCTCGCTATCCTCGCTTCCTGCGCTTCCAAGCCGAAGGCCCCGGTCCAAGAAACGGCCCCGGTAGTAGCGCCGGCCCCGGCGGCAGCACCTGCCGCTCCCGCCGCTCCGACGGTCAGCCAGGATGACCTGGACAAGCTCCTCGCCGAGGCGAAAGACCTGAAAAAGAAGGCCTTCGACCTCAAACTCTTTGAAGTCCTGCCCGACGACTACAAGGCGGCAGACGCCCTCCTCGCCTCGGGCCAGAAATCCTACGATGACAAGGACGCACCTGCGGCCAAGAAGGGACTCGAGTCGGCGGTCTCCGCCTACAAGGATCTCATCGCCAAAGGCATCGTCGCGATAGCCGAAGCCAAGCAGAAAGAGGCCGAGGACATGAAGGCCGTGGCCGTCAAGGCTGGTGCCGACTCCTCGCAACAGGAGCGATTCGCCGCGGGCGACGAAGCCTTCCAGGCCGCTGCGGCCCTCGTCGCCGAATCGAAGCACGAAGAGGCCATCCCCAGCTTCGAGAAGGCCAGGCTTTACTACGAGCTTGCATGGAAACGTGCGAACGCGACCGATCTCAAGCAGGGCATCGAGGACAAGGATTACGCCAAGTGGGACTCGGGCAACTTCCAGCTCGCGGAAACGAAGTACCAGGCCGAAGACGGTTTCTGGGCTTCCGGAAACGATAAGGACAGGGCTGCCGGGACGGATGCTCTCGACGAAGCCATCCTCCGCTATAACCTCGTCGTCCAGAAGGGCCGCGAGATGGCGGCCACGACGGTAAAGGCGAAGACCGACGAGGCTAAGCAGCGCGCCGAAGACATCAAGGCGGACGTGGCGGTCAAGGATCTCTACGCTCAGGCGCTCGACAGCTATAACGAAGGCTCGAGCCAGTTCGCGGCTAAGGACTATGAGTCCGCCGCGGGCGCTTTTGATAAGTCGGGAACGGACTTCGACGCGGCCTACAAGGCGGCGGCGGAAAAGCGTGCGAAGGCGGAAGCGGCCATCAAGGAGGCCGATGAAGCCACCGCCGAAAGCCAGCGCAAGGCCCAGGAGGCCGATCCCCTCCTGCAGTCGACCGCGCAATAAGGAGGACACAAAATGAAAAAGCAGCTAGTTATCCTTATAGCGCTCATAGTGGCATCGGTCCTCACTCTCGGCGCGCAGAGCCTTACGGAGAATCCCGACTACCAGAAGAGCCTCGAACTCAAGTCTCAGGCGACCGCGGCCTTCGATTCCGGCGATTACGACACCGCCGCCGATCTCGCGGCTCAAGCTAAGGAATACGCCCAGCGCTCCGACCAGTACGTCGAGAAGATGCTCGCGAAGTCGAAGGCCGACAAGGCTCTATCTATAGCGAAGGACAAGCTCGCCTGGGCCGACAGTGTCAACGCGAAGACGCTCTACCCAGAGGACTACGCAAAGGCCTCAGGCGAATACGCCGAAGCACAGACCGCCTATGGGAGCGAGGACTATGCGACCGCGACCGACAAGGCCCGCGACGTCGCCTTGATCCTCGACAACCTCGCGACCCTCATCGCCTCCGACGCCGCCAAGAAGAAGGCCGAGAACACCTGGCCGGGCGTGTACATCGTCAGGCTCATCCCCCAGCGCCGCGACTGCCTATGGCGAATCGCCGAGTATCCCTTCATCTACAACAATCCGCTCAAATGGACCGTGATCTACGAGGCGAACAAAAAAACCTTCCGCGATCCGGGTAATCCGAACCTGATCTACCCCGGCCAGAAGCTCGTGATTCCGAGCCTCGAGGGCGAGACGAGGGACGGGACTTACGATCCGGACACGACGTACAAGCCCTTCCCGAAAAAGCAGTAAGATATTCGCAGCAGAACACTACGGCCGCCCGGAAGCGTTTCCGGGCGGCCGTAGTGTTTTAGGCCTTGACCGGCACTTCGTCGGCCTTTGCGTTCGTGATCTCGGCCACACGATGGACGAGCTCTGCTCGACTGTGGGTCCCCGTCTTGGCATAGGCGTTGCTCAGATGGAACTTAACCGTGTTGACCGACAGGCCGAGCCGATCGGCGATCTCCTTATTGCTCAAATTCTGGGCGAGCATCTCCACCACCCGGAGCTCGCCCAAGGAAAGAAACTGGCTTTCCTCGCGGGAGAACCTGGCGCCATCGTCTTCGGCTACCGCGGCCAAGGCCTCCCCCTCGCGGAGTTCGATATGCCAGCCTTCGAGATTGGCCCCGGGAACCGACGCTAGAGGATGGCGCACGATCATCGCCCGGCCCTCGACGGATTCGAGTTCGGGGGCCGCCTGACGGCCGAGCAAGAATATCTCGGACTTGCCGAGGATGCGGCAGGCAGCCACGTTCAGGTCGACGATCGCATCGTTCGAGTCGGTGACGATGTAGCCCACTTGCATGTGCTCGAACAGCTTCTGCCGCGAGACAGGCACGACCGAGAACAGCCGATACCGCAGGCATCCCACCGAGAAGCACAGCCCGCCGAGCGCGGCCATGGGCGCAGAGAAGTCTTTATTCCAGTCTGGAAATACTTTCAGTATAAAAACCAGATTGAAACAGGTAGGGACGACGACTCCCACGATCATGAGCGCAGTCTGTCTTCTGAACAACGAGTGACTAAGGGCAGTGTGCCTGAGAAGAATCACCGCACCCGCGAGCATGAGCGAGTAGCATTGGACGAAGAGCGAGAGGGCTAGAGGACCGTAGCCGCTCGTGCGCATGACGAGGATCCACTCGAGCCTCTCGAAGCGGAGGGCACGCCAGACTAGACTAGGGTCGACGATGCCGCAGGCGCAGCAAACAAAGGGAAGCACGAAGAGTAGTGCCTGCCACGGCCGCTTCCCTCGGAGCTGCCCGGTGTACTCGAGACTGAAGAAGAACCAGGCCGAGGCCCAGGAGCCGACGAAAATATAATCGATCGAGGCGAGGACGCGCTTGAGCTCGACATCGGTAACCAGAAGCTCCACGAAGTTCACGGAGAGGCCGAGCTGGATGAGGTTGAAGATTTTGAGCCAGGAGAAGCGATGGTAGGAATGGACCAGCCGAGGGAGGAGGAGAGCGAGGAGTATTCCGCCGAAAGCGAAGGGGGCAATTGCGAGGAAGATGATGTATTGCGCCATCACGCCCCCGTCCCGAGCTTCTTCCCCGCTGCCTTCGCCTCGCCGAGGAGGCCGAGGAGCTCTCCACGAAGTTCAGCTATGCGCGCCCGCTCGTCGGGCAGGGGGCCGGAAAGCTCCGCCTCGAGCTTGGCGCGGGCGGCGGAGAGGCCGAGTCCCTTGTCCAGGGCGAGGTGCTTGAGCCTGAGGAAGAGGAGGAGGTCGGACTCCGAGTAAAGCCTTCGGCCGAAGGCGTCCTTGCGCGGCTGAAGCAGCGGGACTTCGCGCTCCCAATGACGGAGAGTCGAGGAAGGCAGGCTGAGGAGGCGCTCGACCTCCCTTGTCGCGTACGAGCCCATGGGGACCTACCTGCCGCGGCGTTCGCCGGTGCCGGGGCGCCCCGGCTTCTCGGCGGGGAAGCCCGAGCGCTTCGAAGGAGAAAGGACTCGCTTGGTTTTTGTCCTGGGGTTCTGCTTTTTAATGCTGCCCGACTTTTTCATCGCGGCGCCGGCTTTCTTCTTCGCAGAGGGGCTCTTCGAGGAGACTGGGGCCCGGCTCGCGACTCCCTTCGAAAGCTTGTCCCCGTTCTTCCGCTCGGCCTTAGCCCGCGCTATATGAGCAGGGGAAGGGCCCGAAGGCCGAGCGGCGACCCTGACCTTCTCGGCCCGCGAGAGCGGCTCGTAGACGGACGTGGTATGCGAGGCCTTGATCTCGAGGATGACGGGTATCTTGTCCATACCGAGCTCCGTGCGGATCTTGTTGCGAAGGAAGGCGACATAGGCATCAGCCATCGCCTCGGGGCGCGAGACGAAAACCGTGAACTTCTGCGGGTTCGAGGAAGTCTGCACGGCATAGCGCAGCTTGAAGTGAGTATGAATGCCGATCGGCGGAGGGGTCTCCTCGACCCAGGCCTCGATGGCCTTATTGAGCTTGCTCGTCTCGATCCTCTTCGTAAGTTGAGCATAGACCGTGATAATGGTCGTGACAAGCTTTTCCACCCCTTCTCCCTCTTTGGCGGAGAGAGGCAGCACCGGGGCGTAGGCCATCTGCCCGAAGAAATAGCGCAACTTGTCGCGGGCGGCCTCGAAGGCGTTCTTGATGTCGGGCATCGTGTCCCACTTGTTGAGGGCGATGACGACTCCCCTGCCCTCCTCGACGGCGAAGGCGGCTATCTTCTTGTCCTGGTCGGTCAGGCCCTCCTGGGCGTCGATCATGAGCACGACGACATCGCAGTCTTGGACCACCTTGATGGAGCGGGTGACCGAATAGTACTCGACATTCTCGGTGACCTTGCCCTTGCGCCTGATGCCCGCCGTGTCGAGGACGACAAACTGCCTTCCCTTACGCTCGAAGCGGCCCTCGACGATGTCGCGGGTCGTGCCCGCCACGTCGCTCACGATGGACTTGTCCTCGCCCACGAGGCGGTTGAGGAGGGTGGACTTGCCGGTGTTGGGCTTGCCCATGATGGCGAGCCTGATGGGCGCGTGCTCCTCGTCGACCGACGTGACGCGGGAAAAGTCCAGGCGCGATACGACGAGGGACTCAAGCTCGGAGATGTGCCTCCCGTGCTCGGCGGAGATGAGTGTTATCGGGGAGAAGCCCCAGGAGGCATGGCCCCAGGCCGAGGCGTCGCGCTCGTTCGAGTCGACTTTATTGACGACGAGGAGCACCTTCTCTGACCATTTGCGGAGCAGGATGGCGAACTCCTCGTCCTCGGGAGTGACCTCCATAGCGTCGACGAGGAAGAGGATGAGGTCGGCCCCTTCGAGGGAAGAGAGGCTCTTCGCGACCACCAGGTCGTCGAGGCCCGTTCGCTCGATCTTGAAGCCGCCCGTGTCGACGAGCTTGAAGGCCTTCCCCGAGTCGCGAAGCTCGCAGACCGACTCGACCAGATCGCGCGTGACGCCGGGAGTGGGATCGGTGATCGCGCGGCGCTTGTGGAGGAGGCGGTTATAGAGCGTCGACTTGCCCACGTTGGGCCTGCCTACGATGACGACCACGGGCAGGCCATTGTAGCGGACGCGAATCTGCGGCGCCGAAGGCGAGGCCGTGGAAATAGATGGCTCGGTCTCGTGAATGGCTTTCTTGTTCAAGTTGGGAAACTCCAATATTCGCAGTTTCGCGCTTTGTAGGCGAAAACGCAAAGCCTAGGGCCGTTCACAGCCGTAGGCTTCGAGTGTACTACGCGAGGCGGGATGAAAGATAGGCGGCGACCTCCGACGAAGTGGAGAGGGCCATGACCGCTTGGGCCACCGAGCGGGCGTCGGCGAGGCTCGTGGAGCGGATCGCGCGCTTGACAGCGGGCACGGCCGCGCTCGACATGGAGAACTCATCGAGGCCGAAGCCGAGAAGGACTATGGCGGATGAGGGATCGGCGGCCATCTCGCCGCACATGCCCACGGGTATGCCCGCCGCCTTGCCGCTCTCGATCGTCCTCTGCACGAGCCTGAGGACCGCCGGATGATAGGGCTCGTGGAGGTAGGCGACCTTCTCGTTGCCGCGGTCCACCGCCATCGTGTACTGGATAAGGTCGTTGGTCCCGATCGAGAAGAAATCGGCCTTGCGGGCGAGGATGTCGCTCGTCATGGCCGCCGCGGGTATCTCGATCATGATGCCGATGGGTATGCCATCGGAAAACTCCTGCCCTTTGGCGACAAGCTCCGAGCGGGCCTCCTCGACTATGGCGAGGGCGCGCTCGAGCTCATCGGCGGTGGCGATCATGGGAAACATGATACGCGTCTCGCCGAAGACCGAGGCGCGCAGGATAGCGCGCAGCTGTGTTTTGAAGATGTCCACCCGGGAAAGGCAGAAGCGGATGGCCCTCCAGCCGAGCAGAGGATTCTTCTCGTCCTGGGCGCCCAGCTCGGGCAGGACCTTGTCTCCGCCTATGTCGAGGGTTCGGATGGTGACGGGGGCGCCCTTCAGCGCCTGGATGACATGCTTATAGGCGAGGAACTGCTCCTCCTCGTCGGGCACGTGCCCGCCCAGGAAGAGGAACTCCGAACGGAAGAGCCCGACGCCGTCGGCGCCGTGGGCGAGGACCGCCTCTGCCTCCTCGGGCACTTCTATATTGGCTTTCACGAAGACCCGCGCCCCGTCGGTCGTCGTGGCGGGCAACTCCCTCAAGGCGTCGAGCTCTCGCTGCCTTCGCGCGGCCACGCCGCGAGCCTCCTCGTTGCGCTTGAGGATGGCCGCGTCGGGGTCCGCTATGACGATGCCGCGGTCTCCGTCGACCGCGACCAGGCGCGCGCCCCTGAGCTTGGACACCGCGCCCGCGACGCCCACGACCGCGGGGATCTCGAAGGCGCGGGCGAGGATCGCGACATGGCTCGTGCGACCGCCCGACTCGATGACCACGGCCCTAACGTGGGCGCGGTTCATGGTGATCATGTCCGAAGGCAACAAGTCGCGGGCGACGAGAACGACGTCGCTGTCGATGAGCGAGAGGCTCTGCCGCTCGCGCTCCAAAAGATGCCCCAACACGCGACGGGAAATATCCTCGATGTCCGTGACCCTGTCGCGGAGGCTGGGGTCCTCGGCCTGGCCGAGCTTGTCGACGAGGTCTCGCTCGATATCCACGAGTACGCGCTCGATGTTCACGAGGTTCTCCGAGAGGCCGCGTTCGATGCGGTCGTGGAGGTCGGGATCGCTCAGCATGAGCAGGTGGGACTCGAATATGGCCGCCTGCTCCTCGCCCGCCTCCAGCTTCGCCTTGTCGCGGAGGGCGGTCACGTCGAGTCTCGCCTTCCCGACCGCGGCGAGGAAGCGTTGCCACTCGAGGCTTACTTCGGTCGGGGTGATCTGGCGTACGGGGACCGCAGAGCTGTCCTCGGTGAGGAAGATGAAGATGGGGGCGGCGGCTATGCCGGGGGAAGCGGGGATACCGGAAAGCTCGTTCATGCAGCCTCGGATCAGTGAAGAACGTTGTACGGATTCATGGTCCGACCGTTCTTGAACACGGAAAAATGGAGATGCGGACCCGTGGAGTAGCCGGTGTTGCCTGAATAGGCGATGCGCTGCCCGGCGGCGACGCGCTGCCCCTCCTGGACGGAGATGGTCTGGAGATGGCCGTAAAGAGTCATCCAACCGGCGTGGTGATAGAGGATGATATAGTTGCCGTAGCCTGAGTTGTAGCCGGTTTCCGAGACTGTGCCCTCCATCGCGGCGCGGACAGGGGTGCCGGGGTCCACGCCGATGTCGATGCCATTATGGAAAGTGCGCGTGCCCGTGAAAGGGTCGCTGCGCCAACCGTACCAGCTCGAGATCCAACCGCGGGCGGGCCAATTGAAGAGGTCGCCCGATATCTCCCGCAACGTGAAGGAGGCGAGCTTGGCGTCGGGGAGGAAGATGCTGCGGCCGGCCTCCAGGGAGGGAGACAGGAGCCCGTTGGTTTCGATAACGCGATCGGCGGAGACGCCATTGGCGGCCGCCACCGAAGAAACGCTGTCTCCGGCCTTTGCCGTATACACGATGCCGGACATGCTGGGGATCTTGAGCAGGCTTCCCGGCTGAAGGCTGCGGGCATTTCTGATGCCGTTGAAACTGACGACTGTATCGAGGGTGACGTTGAAGGCCTCGGCTATGTCCGAAAGCGTGTCGCCCCGCGCGACGCGATAGGCGGTAAAGTAAAGGCCACGATCTGCGGTCGCCGAGGAATCGGAAGAAGATTCGGAGGCGTCATTGCCCGATCCGAGGGCGGGCATGCCCCCCGCGGAAGGGATGGGCGGCGACCCGCCGCCCTTCGAGAGCAGGCCGCCACGCAACGAAGCCCCCCCGGCGAGAGAGGCGTTGAAATGAAGGGCCGGGCTTGATCCGAGGAGAAAGATAAGCGAGAAGAGGAAAAGGGCGGCCAGCGTGGCCGTCTTCCGGTTCGCGAATCGCTTGGCGAGCGCGCGCCCTATGGCTCCTAAAAAGTCATGCATCGCGCCATCCACTTTACCCGAAAGACACTTTTCACGCAATCGGAAATTTCCCCTGATCATTTGGGAACCGCTATAGAGTCGATCTCAATGCCTTGACTGGCCGCCGCTTCGTTCACGTCCGAGGAAGAAACGGACCCTCTGGGCAGAGGATGAGGAGGAGCGTCGCCCACGAGAACGACGAGGCGACAGTCCGCCTGCCAGGGGAATTCGGTCAAGGCAGCGTCGAGTCCTTCGTAGACCGCCTCGGGTATGTCGCGGCCTCCTCCGCCGTGGATCGAATCGAGGTCCGAGACGAAGGTCTTTTGATCGCGGGTAAAGTCGAAATGCTTGTAGAGATACTCCTCGAAATAATCTTTATAAGCGACGATTCCCAGGCGGTAGGAGGGAAAATCGGCGAGTCTGCGCGAAAGCAGGGGCGGCAAGGCGACGCGGAGCTCGCCCAAGGCCCCAGTCATGGAGTCCGTGGCGTCGACGCAGAGCACGAGGTCCAGGCTCTTTCCCCTATGCCGCTCGAGGATCCCATCGATTCGCGAGGCTATGTCCCGGTCGGAGGATGCATAGAAGAGCTGGCCCCTGTTCGCGTCGGCGATAGATTGGAATGAAGCGAGAGTCTCGGGAATGTAAAGCCCCACGTCAGGCTCTGCGCGCATCGCGGTCTCCCTGGCCTGGCTCACGCGTATGAGATAGGGGTTGTCCGCGTAGGCGCCTGAATAATCGGCATAGCTCTTCTCGAAGGTGCGGATATTTACGAAACTTCCATCATGGATGAAGGTCTGGCCGGAGCGCGACCAGGGGTAGCCCCAGGCCACTACCGATGGGATGAAGATATGGAATGCCCGGCCGAAGGCTCTGTCGGGCTCGGGGTTCGAATCGACGAGGAAATAGAGGGGAGTCTTGGAGACGAGAACCTTGCCGCCTAACACTCGCTTTTCGTCGCCGTTCACCTTGTTCTTCTCGAGGGCGCGATAGGCGAAACTATCGGTCTTCTCCCCCGGATCCTTCGTGGACTCGGTGAGGAGTATCGAGCCGATGCCCTTCTTGGCGCGGACGTAAAGGTGGTAGCCCCCGTCGGCGAGCTGCTCGATCCGCAGGTCGTCGGGGCCGAGGACGAGAGTCGAGGACGATTGCGCGTCCGCGACAGCCGCGCAGAGGCCGAGGAGACAGATCGCGAGGATATGAAACGAACGCGGCGGCGGCGGGCTGAGACTCACCCACTAATGATCGGCTAGGGCATGAAGGCCCTTAACCTCTTCGCGTTCGCCTCTACTATGCCTGGGAAAGCGGAAAGGCGGGAGGCGCGGAGCTTCGGGTCGAGCTCGACATCCATTTTATAACGAGATTTTAGCGAGAGCACGCGGTGGACAGCCTCGTCGAGGCGGCTCTGGGAGAGCTTGCCCTCCTTCACCGCTTCCACTATCGCAGCCTGGACTCGCGGCGCCTGGCCCATGTCGACGAGCATGAGGAGGTCGGCTCCCGCGTTCAAGGCCGCGACCGCGGCCTCTTCGGGGCTATGGGTAAGGGAAAGCGCGTTCATGCCCAGATCGTCGGTGATAGCCAGTCCCCGAAAGCCCAAGCGGCCGCGCAGCTCGCCCCGGACTATCTTGGGCGAGAGGCTCGAAGGATTGACCGCGTCTAACGCCTCGAAGAGGACATGCGAGAGCATGACCGAGGAGACCCCGCGCCTGATCGCCGAGGCAAAGCGAGGCAGGTAGTCGCGCTCATAGGCGGCCTCCGATACTTCGAGCTTGGGCAGGACTTTGTGCGGGTCGGCCGCGGCGTTGCCGGGGAAGTGTTTGGCCACCGCGGCCACCGACTCGGACTGGAGGCCTTCGATGTAGGCGCCTGCCGCGGCGTCGACGACGGCACCCGAGCTGCCGTAGGAGCGCGAACCGAGGAAGGCGGCGTTCCCCTCGCCCAAGAGCTCGACGACCGGAGCGAGATTCATGGTGATGCCCAGGGCGCGCAGCTCGAAGCCCGCCGCCTCGCCGAGGAGCCTCGAGTAGCGTTCTCCCTTCTTGCCCGCGACCTCGGCCGAGGGGATGCGCGTTATGCCCGCACCCTTGAAGCGGAAGACGAGGCCGCCCTCGTGGTCGATCGCTATGACGAGGGGAATGGCCTTCTCGCCCCTGGCGGCCGCCCCTCGGGCCACCGCGTCCTGGAGGGCGGCCGTGAATAGGCCCGTATCGATGGTCTGGGGCGGGAGGTTGTAGGCGAACAGGAGGACGCCGCCCACGCTCATGCGCTCGAGCAGATCGAGGCTGGATCGAGAAGGCAGCCCCGAGCCCTCGACGCCGATGAGGAGAACTTGGGCGGCCTTCTCCTCGAGGCTCATCGAGGAGAGACGACGCGAGGGGGCGGAGCAGGAAAGGCAAAAAAGGGCGGCCGCGATTATGGCCGCCCCACGGAGAACGAATGAAAGTCTTCTATTGAACATCATCGGCGGCGAAGTAGAGCGGCCCATTCCCCATGTCGATCATGGACGCAAGCTCCTTGGCTGCGGGACCGACGAGGCTTTCGAGGCCGTCGTAAAGCGAGGAGCGCGGGAGGCTCAGGCTTTCGCTGGCGGCCGCGTAGGCCGCGCGGGCGAGGCGGATGGTCGAGCCGTCCCATTTGCCCTCAGCGCCCGGGAAGACATCGCGGTATTGGACACGACCTCCTAGTTTGGCGGTGAGCCAGGCCTTGGCCGCGGAAAGGCCACCGAGCTCGTCGACTAGGCCATTGGCGAGGGCTTCCCTGCCGATCCAAATCTGCCCCTCGCCCAACTCCCGGACCTTGGCCGGATCGAGCTTACGGCCCTCGGCGACGACCGAGACGAAGCGATCGTAGTAGGCGAGGATGGAGGCGTTCATCGTCTTAAGGTCGGTCTCGTTCACGGGCTTTGTCGGGTCCATGAAAGCGGCGCTCGGCGAGGCGAGGACCGACTCGAACTTGATGCCAAGCTTGTCGTCCAAGCCGGCGAAATTGAAGAGCAGGCCGGTCACCCCGATCGAGCCGGTTATCGTGCCGGCCGAGGCGAAGATTCGACTCGCGTAGGCGGAGACGTAGTATCCGCCCGAGGCCGCTACGTTACCCATCGAGACGACGACAGGCTTGCCCGCGGCCACTGTCTTCTTCACCTCGTTCGCGATGATGTCGCTCGTCAGGGCCGAGCCGCCGCCCGAGTCGACGCGGAGCAGGATGCCCGCGACGGAGCGGTCCTCGCGCAGTCTCTTAATGCTGCGGGCCGCGTCCTGACCGATATCGACGCCCGGACGACCCTTTCCCATGACGATGTTCCCGGAGAGCCAGACTACGGCGACCTTCTTGGCGAAGAGCGAGGGGCCCCAGGCCCCGGAGGAGGGATTGGCCAGACTCGTCACGAGCTTGGCTCCCTTGAACTCCTTGGTCAGCGAGTCCTCGAAGTCGGCTCGGTATTCCAAGCTATCGACGAGGCCTGCGTCGCGGGCCGCCTCTCCGATGAGATAAGGGCCCTTGGCTACGAGGTCCTTGACGGGGGCTTTGAGCTTGGGGCCCCGATTCGCGCTCAAAGCCTCGTCGGACTGGTTTTGGAGCTCATCGAGATAGCGCTGGATCATCCTGCGCTCGCCCTCGGGCATGGAGTCCTTGGTCAGGAAATTATAGGCAGACTTCGTGTCCCAGGGGGCCAGATTGATGAATTGAATGCCGAGTCTATCGAAGAACTGCTTCAAGTACGGCATGTTGCTCCCGAAGCCGTACAGCAAGAGACTACCGTTCGGATTGAGACAAATTTTGTCCGCCTTGCTGAGGAGGATCTCGTATTGCCCGCTCGTGGCGATCTCGTCGCAGTAGACGTAGAGCTTCTTGCCTGCCTTATGCAGATCGTCGACGGCCGCGGCGAGTTCCTGCTGCGCCGCGCTGCGGCCGACCGAAGGCAGGTCCTCGAAGACGACCGCGACTACGTCGCGGTCGTCGGCGGCCCTTCGGACCAGAGCGCACAGACCGCTGATGTCGATCGTCTTCTTCTTGTCCCAGGGGAGCTTGAACTGTCCGGCGATCGGGGGAGCGTCGCTGATCGCGTCGTAGTCCTTGAGCACGAGGATCTTCCGCACAAGCGTCGAGCTCTCGCTCGAGTCGGCCTTCATCTCTACGGAGGCACCGGCCCGAACGTTGGCCCAAGGCTCGCCGAGCAAGGGGGCGCTCCCCGTCAACGTCGAGGAGCCCAAAGAGAAGTCCAGTTCGGCTCCCGGCCGGGAGGCTTGGAAGTCCCACCAGCCCCGCAGGCTGATCAGCGAGCCGAGCTTGACGCGGACACCCGTGGTCTCGAACGAAAAACCCGAGCTATCGTAATGGGAGTCCGCGGTCAGCGTGAGCCACGATGCGTCATCGGTGAAAAAGGCCAGGGGCCGCAGCCCTATGCCGAGGCCCAGGCTGCGGCTCGCCTCGAAAGCGTCGTCGAACGTGAGCCCGAGCGAGAGCAAGTCCACGGGCCGCACGAGAAAGCCGAAGTCATAGGTCGTCGTAGTGACTGCGCCTGTATTGAGATTGTTTGCCTGCAAGCCGAAAGAAAACCAGTCGACGGGAGAAATCGCGGCCCCGATGTTGGAGAGAAAGCTATCGCCTCGCTGAGTGAAGGAAAAATTGAGGAGAGGAGAGACTATGACGCACTTTAATAGGCCCAGGGAATCGGGTCCGCTCGAATCCTGGTTAAGGACGGCACCGGTCGAATCGACCGGCGCGTACTGAAGGCCTTCGGCGAAAAGGATATTGCCCATGCCCCACAGCGCCGGATTGTCGCCTACCTGCCAGATCGTGGCGTCGTCGGCGCGAAATTTTGCATCGTTCTCGGGATCGCTCGCCCAGGCATCGATGCCGGCAAAGACGAGCAGAAGTACGACGGCGATCGAAAACGCCTTTTTGTTCATTACCTGCCTCTGCGAAAGATTATTTATACCTAGTAGACCATCGGCAGCCGAAGCGCTACAAGCCCTCGGAGGAGCCGGATTCGGCGAGGCCCTCCGCGACCAGGGAGGACAAGGCCTCGTCCGCGTCCCCGAGCTCGAATCTCGCGCTCGCGTCCTCGGAGGCGAGGCGGGAGGCCATCGCCGCGATCCCGCGGGCGAAGGGAGAGGAGGGATCGCAGTCGATAAGGGGACTTCGGGCCGCGACGCTCGCGGAGACCGCCGGGTCGTCGAGGAGGTAGCCAGAGAATTCGACACCGAGGCCGAGGTTCTTCCCGGCGATATCGCGCAGGCGATAACCGAGCTCGGCATCGCTCGAAGAGCGACCCATATTCATGACGGCATGGGGCTTCATGGCGGAAAGACGCGCGAGGGCGACGGGGCCGTCATCGGGGAAACGCACGGCAAGCTCGCGGGCGAAGTCGAGGAAGGACTGACCCGAGCCCTCGTTCTTGACCGCCGCGAACTCGTTGACCGCCGTTCGGCCAGGGCTTCGGTCGGGGAAGGAACGGACGAGGACGCGGAAGGCCACGGTCTTGAGGAAGGCATAGGCGTTTAGCACCGAGGTGATCTCGGGTCTGATTACGACCAGGCCCTCGCTCGAGGCGAGGAAAAAATCGACGACGTTGTACGACGAGCCAGCGCCCAGGTCGAGGACTACGAAATCGGCGGGCAGGGACTCGAGCTCCTTTAAGATGCGCTTCTTCATGAACCATTCGATGTTGGCCACCCCCGGCAGAAGCCCGTCGCCGGGCACGAACCAGAGGCGCTCGTAGTCGGTCTCGACGAGGAGGTCGGAGAGCGACTTTTCTCGCTTCCACACGAGGGCGCCGATCCCGGGGTGCTTATTCCTGATGCCCAGGCAGGTGTGAAGATTCGATCCGCCGAGGTCCAGGTCGACGAGCACAACAGTCCGCCCCGGACGGCCCTCGCGATCGTGTCGCGAGAGGGCGAGGCCGAGATTCGCCGCGATGACGCTCTTGCCGACGCCGCCCTTGCCGGAGGCTATGGGCAGAATTCGGGCCATGTGCCCTCCTTTCCTCGCTATACTTTAACCTTGACCAAGCCAGGAAAGCTAGATCGCGGAGTAGCGCTCCCAGGGCCGACGCGCTATTCTGTGGGCATGACGCTCCGTCGATCCTCACTCCTGCCCATAATCGGTTTTGCGATATTTTCCGCGATCGGCGCCGGCGAGATGGCAGTGGCCCAAGACTCATTTTCCGCCGATGGCAACAAGATAGTGGTCAAAACCGAATCGTTGGGAAAGACGGGGATCATCGAGCTCCAGGCAACCTGTGAAGTCAACGGCTCAGTTATTTATATCGACACAAATTACTCAGGAGCGCTTCCCTATTTAGGCAGTATCCAAGCAGGACAGCATTATTTCGAGTTTTCCGTGCCCGGCTACGATAATCTCGGAGTCTGGCTCACGGTGCGTGACGGCATGAAATACTCAATCACCTGCGACCCTAAAGCGGAAATCACACTCTTCGCCCCGAATGACCGAGTATCCGTAGCAAGCAATCCGACGCTGAATGCCGGCGTCGCTACTATCGATGTCTTCTGCAAAACGGACGGGGGAATCCTTTCCATCGACAAGACAGACGATGTCGGGACGATCGGACCGACGACCTCGTATAGCAGCGTCATCGCGCCCGGCAGCCATTATTTAAAGATAGACCTCAATGGCTACTACAGTCTGGGGATATGGATCGTTTTCTACGAGAAGACTCATTACCTCATACAATTCGATCCCGAGCGAATGACGGGATATCTATCCCTCGACGTCTCACCTGCCGATTCGCGGCTGACGGTGGACGGTGTCACGGCTGGAATCGGAGTATCGGAGCGGAAGACTGGCCATCACCGCGTTGTCGCGAGGCGATTCGGCTACGAGGATAAAGAACTCGATGTCTTGGTCCGCGACGCCACGACGAGCTTCGCGAGCATCAAGCTCGAGAAGGCTGCCTTCGCGATAGATGGACTGGGCTTCTCGCGTAGCGTCTTCAACCCTCGGAACGCCGGCGTCGCCGGCTCGACCAAGCTCGAGTTCAGGGTCTCAAGCTACGGCTCGGGCCGCGCCGATATAAAAGACGCATCGGGGAAAATCGTCGCGAGCTTCGACTTCCCCGACTTCGAAACCTGGAGCCAATCCGTAGTCTGGAACGGCCGGGGGGAGGACGGCTCTCCCCTCCCCGACGGGCTCTACACTGTCAGTCTCGCCGCGAAGAGCGTCGGGGCCGATGGCGCGATCCTCGCCACCGCCGAGGCGACCATCGACTCGAGCCTCGTCATCCGCCCATTCGGGGCCGCATCCGCAGTCCCGGGCCTTCTCTACATGCCCGATCCGAGCCCAGACCCCGCGGGTACCGTCGCGACCGAGGCCTTCTGGTTCTCATCGCTGGATTCTTTGAGCGACTCGGCCTTCGGCCTCTGTGCCGCTACATCGGTGGACGGGAAGGCTACCATCGCGGTCCAGGCCGCGGCGGAGCTCGCGGGGAGCCCGGCCAATTCAGGAGATATCGCGGCCTCCGCCCTCATCGGACTCTTGGGCGACAAGACGACCGCCGTTGGCGGAGCCTTTTTCCTCAGGCTTTCGTACAGCTCGGCCTCCTCGCCCTCCATGCCCGACTCGCTTTCAGGGATAGAGGCTTCCCTGCCCCTCGAGGCGAGCTTCGTCGATCTTGGCGGACTCGATCTCCGCCTCGCCCTTTCTCCGGGAGCCCTCTTCGCCTTCTCCTCGGGCGCGACTTCCTACCTGGGCTTAAGCAGGGCGGCGCTCTGGCTCGAAGGCAACGCCTTCAAGACGGGACTCTCGTGCGAGCTGCCCTTCGCTTTCACAAACGGCCTTTCTCCCCAGTGGCCAGCCTATCTCGCGGCCGAGGGCAGGCTCATGTTCGGAGGCTCCCCCTTCGTGGCGGCGGTCTATGCCACTGCGGAACTTTCGCCCGGCTCGAGCGCGAGTTTGGGCGCGGGCCTCGGCCTCGGTCTTCTTTTTTAGCGCTGCTTCCGTCTCAAGGTTGAGGCGTCCATTTTTTTCGATTGGAGTCCTTATGAAAGCGAAAGTTTCTATTGTCAGATGCCACTCCTACGACCAGCGAGAGCTCGACCGAGCCGTGGCGGAGGCGGTCGAACTCGCGGTTCTGCCCGACGTGAAAGGCGCGAGTGTGCTCCTGAAGCCGAACATCCTGAGCGTCTGCACCCCGGAGTCCGCCATTTCGACGAGGGGCGAAGTCCTGGCCTCCTTCGCGCGGCTCTTGAAGTCCAAGGGCGCCTCGCGCGTCATAGCGGGCGAGTCCCCGGGCTGGCAGTCGCAGGATACCGCCGCGCGCAAGTCGGGCATAGCCGCGGCCTGCGAGGCCGAGGGGGTCGAGTGGCTCGACTTCTCCGAGTCGGTCGAGTTCGAATGCCCTGAGGGCAAGCGGGTGAAGCGCTTCAATTTCGCCGCCGCCCTCAAGCAAGCCGACATCCTCGTGTCGCTTCCCAAACTCAAGACACACAGGCTCATGCGCTACACGGGCGCAATGAAGAACCTCTTCGGCCTCGTGCCCGGCCTGAACAAGAGCGGCTTTCACCTCCGCTTCCCCCTGCCCGAGGACTTCGGCGCCATGCTCGTCGACCTCAACCTCGCGGCCAAGCCCGCGTTCGCCCTCATGGACGCGGTCGTCGCGATGGAGGGAGAGGGCCCGGCGAACGGCCGGCCCGTGAACACGGGCCTGATGATGGCCTCCCGCGACGTCCTCGCCCTCGACTGGATAGCTTCGTCGATCATAGGATACGACCCGAACGAACTGCCTTACCTCGTCGACGCCGCCTCTCGCGGCGAGTGGGTATCCGGGCCTGATGATATCGAAGTCTGCGGCGAAAAGGTCGGAGATGTGCGGCCCGCGAGCTTCGAGCTCGTGCCCCTGCGCTCGGGCGACAAGTTCGTCACCGACAAGCTGCCTTCGCCGCTGCGCCGCCTCGTCCGCAACTCGACCATAGCCCGCCCCTTCTTCGCCCATGATAAGTGCATACGCTGCGGCGGCTGCGTGAAGATCTGCCCGCCCAAGGCCCTCTCCTTCGCCCCTGACTCCCGGGCGAAGAGCGGCAAGCGCGTCACGATCGACTACGAGGCTTGCATCCGCTGCTACTGCTGCCACGAGGTCTGCCCGGCCGACGCGATCAGCCTCAAGAGGCGAGTCTTCTAGGCGTACGCCCTAGACGAGACGCTCGATTTCGGGGAGAGCGGGGGCCGCGGAAAGTGGAAGCCCCGCCCTCCTCGACGGCCCCTCATTCGAGGCGAAGATCAGAGATCGGTATCCTTCCCATAAGCTGACGTTGCATTGGCTGTTCTTCTTGCAGCCCAGGGCGCAAGCTGAAAAACTAGAACTTCACAAAACCATCCAACATCCTTGCCATCTCCTCTTCTGTTTCGCCGCATAAATCTTCAATCCAGCGAACTAAAACTTGACAAAGCCCCGCGGCTTGAAATGTTACGTAGTACATTGAATCTTTTTTCGATTGCCCATGACTCGATCTGCTACGGGACGATTGGTACTTAATAAGCGGCGCTAGGTACTGGGCAAACTCATCCTGAAAAAGAGAAACTAAGTTGTTTTTTTTCAGTAGCAGAATAAACTTAGCTTGATCTTTAAAAAACGTAAAGAAAATTAGTGACATCGCGTAGATGGAAATTGATTTGACGGCTTCCTTAGCCTGTTCCGTTTGTGAGAATTCATCTATCATCATTCTAACGTAGGTCCGTAAAATATCTTCCTTCGACTGGAAATTTCGGTAGAACGAATTTCTTGCTACAAGTGCCTCCTGAGTTATTCGGGCGACGCTAAGCGATTCGAAACTGTGTTTTTCCAAAAGCCCAAGTAAAGATTCGATTATCAGAACCTGAGTTTTCTTTAGTTTCATGAGAACTCCTATGAATTTGGTTTTTTGAGGCTTCCGAGTACCGCATGGCCTAATAATTATCGCCTGAAAGGCAGTAAGGATAGCCTCCTTTATTGAAAAGAAAAAGTATCATAAATCGAGCCGTAATTCTGAGCCACAAGCTTGGGCCTTGCTTCTCTGAATTATCGCAAAACCACAGCTTTCACGATGCCGCCATTGGCGATGCCTGTGGTTATGAACAACCAATATAAAGGTACAAAGCCCTTCGTTTTTTGGAACAAATATTCAGTGTTTGCTCCATTTGTACCGAATATCCTTGACTGCAATACTATCTATACATTATTTATATCTTCGGATGGAGCAGGTTGCTCCAATACAATAATGCACCTTTCAAAACGCCAATTTTGAAAGTCATGAACTTAAGGAGGGGCTATGCGTTATTTTCTAATGAATAAACGGCAAGGGGAAAAAGAAACTAGGAAGTTCCTCATATTATTAATAAGCATCTTGAGTGGCCTATTTAATTTATCGTTGTTCGCCGAGAGTCAAGGGCCGGGCAGCAAGAATTCCCGCCCTAATCAAGGTGTCCCACTTTTCGTCGATGTCAACAAAGACCTTGCGCCTAAGGCAAAGGCCGTTCTTGATTCTTTCTATGTGAATTGCAGTTTTGAAGCAGATGGCAAACAGTTTGGATTCGAGTGGCATGAAATAATCTACCGACTACCTCAGGGCAATTTTACGTCCACGGAATTCCTCCTAATGAACGGGTCCGGGGACCACTTTTATCCCAATACGCTCTCAGAGCCCTTGAACAAGAACAGTGCTCCTGATGGACAGCTTTTTGTTTCTTCGTCTCTCGGCGAGCTCAAGGGCGATCAAAAAGCGATGAGCCTTCGGCTTCATTCAGCCAAGGGCCAAGTCGATGTTGTCTTGAGGCCACGGAAAGAAGTGCTCTACAACGGGACTACTGGTTTGCTAAATCTGGGAGGCAGCAAATCCTATGAGTATGCCTATCCGAATATGAATGTAGAAGGCACAGTTGTTATTAACGATCGAGAATACAAAGTCAATAACGCGACAGCATGGTTCGACAGGCAATGGGCCGGGGAGCCCAATGCTGACAGCGGTAGTGATCAAATGAAGATCATGTCGAGTTCTTGGCTTTGGCTCGGCATGCCGCTCAATGAGGACATGACGGCGGCCATTTCGCTGTGGGATCTTTACGTAGACGATGGAAGGAACGCTTGCGCGACCATTCTTAATAAGAATGGCACACAAATAAACGTGCCTGCGAGCATCACTTATGAGACTATTTGGACAAGTGCAGGTTCGGGTTTTAAGTATCCTAGGAAAGTCCATGTTTCTATCCCTGAAGAGAACTGGCCTGTGCTGTCAATAGTGGACACACTGAATTATGCAGATTTCTTTCTCTCAAAAAAGGATTCCGCATAGACCGATGGAGCAATATTGCCAATCGACGAATGCCGACGCATGCGATTATAA